>Ga0065720_1018849_pt1 | contig 102164 bp, 84 predicted proteins | sample Thericmetagenome_FD_59107 | JGI IMG/M metagenome (GOLD analysis project Ga0065720, IMG submission 59107) | Thermophilic microbial communities from the Joint Bioenergy Institute, California, USA of rice/straw/compost enrichment - eDNA_2 v2... | ecosystem: Engineered > Solid waste > Grass >...
AATATTTAAAAATTTGTTAGTGAAAATTTTAGAGTTGAGGAAGCTCTCAATTTCAGAAAGGAATTGAAGGACCTGGAAGTTTCAGAAGCCATGAGAGTCAGAAAGCTCAGAGAAGAAAATATTGAAGCTCAGAGAAAAGCTTTGATCAACAAGCAGAAAAAGGAAAGAATTCAATTACTATCCAAATTAGAAACTGAAGAAAATAATCTCATTATTCGCATGAAAAGAGAGTTTGATGTTCTGAAAAAGAAGATCCATCTCCACGAGAATGAAATAAAAAGAATTCAGGGTCTTGCTGCTAAATATGCTCTAAAAAGGGCACTAACTGAAGGAGAATTAAAAAGAGATAAAGAAAAAGCAAGAAAAAGAAACACCATCCTTACTGCCTCAAAGAGTATCGCTGGAGGTTTCTTCAGTCCAGGCAAGACCCAGACAGACATAATGAACTCCCAAGCCCCTGGCACTACTGATAGATTCAAGAAAACCACTAGCAGCCTTAATACTTTGACCCTCAATACAACCCATTTAAGCAGCCAGACTAATATCCAGCAAATCAGATATCTTCAAAAATCCCAAGCTATTCCAAGTTTCTATTTGAAAAAATCTTTCGGTCAAGAAAGACCTGTCAACCTAAAGCCTGTTAATTATGCACATGAAGATAAAGTTAGTCATAAAAAGGTGGAATTGTATTTGAAGTCTGACGAGGAACAGAAAAAAGCTGCTGTAATTCCTCTGACGAGTCTTTACGATGACGACTTAAACTATAAAGAAAAGGTAATAAATAAGAATTTTATTAATTTTTGTAGAGCTTATATGAACAGACAGATCCAATGAGTGCTCATGAGAAGCTAAGGAGACGCCAATTCATTAATGAAAAACTCATTGGTGATAAAAAGGTTTTCTAGATTGTTATTCTAAGGTTTCTTATCTACATTTGAAATGACTATGTTATGTATTCCTATCTCTAATAAAGAAAGTCATTAATTCCTCTCAAATTGGGGCTATGAATTACAACCCTTGAAGAAAAAACCAAAATACGTAAATTAAATGGCCAAATGTGAAGAATGTGCCACCTATTCCATACTCAATTTCTAATAAATTGTTTCTAGAAAAATAGCTAGTTCTATTTCTTGCTCAATATGAGTCGGATTTGAGCCTGAGTACCGTTTCTTTAGAGAAAAACATAAAATATTATTGTCTAAAAAATCATTTCTGACAACTTTAATTAACTTAATTGACTGTTTTGCACGGTTGTAAATAGAAATTTCCACGAAAGTGGCTTTGTTGAAATCCATGCATATCCGACTATTTTGTTTTGATAAAGTCAGGATGAAATGCATGGACCGCAAGGCCCAATTGACAAAATAAAATTTTTTGTCAGTTCCGTATTTATGTTAGCAAAAGAAAAAATTAGAGTATTTTCGATTAAAACCTTATTTCTCCTATATTCATTTTCAAGAAGCAACTATAGCGAATTTATAGAACTTTCTGATCTATATGGGAAACAACAATGCTAAAAATAAAGGAAAACCTAGTAAGCCACCTGAAGAGCAAGGTAAATCCGATAGCTAGCAGAAATATTCAACATTATATTTAGAAACTATAACAGAAACAATTGTCTATTCTAACGGGGACAGATATGAAGGAGAGACGAAGAATGCTCAACTCAATGGCCAAGGAATATATTATTTTAGAAACGGTGACATATACAAAGGAGAATGGTAAAATAATTTAAATTGGATCAACTGATCAATACTAGGAGGAACAACCGAAGACATGGATACGGAGAGCAGATATACACAAAAGAAAAGAGGAGATATAAAGGTAAGATGCCTGTTGTATTTAAGATCTAAAACTTTTAAAGGTGAATGGTCAGAAAATGAATACCATGGCAAAGGGACTCTTTACTATGCCGATGGATCATTTTACCAAGGTGAGAAAATTTGGTTCATTTAATTTACCATCCAGGGCAATTCGTTTGCGGTCAAAAGCATGGAAAAGGAATTTATCATACAGCTGAAGGGGAAACTCATCCAGAGAAATGGGAACATGGCATTTTGATAAGAAGAGAATCAGAATACAGAAGCAAGAAGCACAGTATCGATGCCTCGGGGGATGAAACTGAGAATGACCAAAGTAAGACTTTTAGATGACTGAAATAACTTCAAGAAATTGATACCAAGGAATATATTCGCTCCAAACCAGAGAGTCGTAGGGAATCTGAGAGAAGGATCGGATCTGAGAAATCATCTCCAAGATCGAACAATTTCGAACGAGAGTATAAGAGTGAAGGAGGAGAAAGAGATAATGATGAGGAAAGAGACGATCTCGACGGAGATCAGGACAGTCAAGGCCGGAATCGGTTCGACCGGTTCGATTCCATTGACAGAAGAGATGAGGATAAAAATAATTTATTATTTAAGAGTCAGACATTTGAGTCCGGGGAAGGAAGAAATTTCGAAGTCGGGCTCGAAACTTTAAATATTATCGAACACATGGAAATGCTTAATTCAGTAGCTGGAGTATTGCTAAATAAAAATAGTATAACGTATTGATTTTTTTATAATATTCTTAGTCTCAGAATGGAATACCAATGATGTAGTGGAATGGCTCAAACATCTTGAATTAGATGACTATGTGGATAGATTCAAAGAAAATCACATTGATGGAAATAATCTTTTTGAAATTACAGAAGCTGATCTCAAGGATGATTTCAAAATGACCAGCTTTGGACATAGAAAAAATTTTCTAAAGGCAGTTGAAAATCTCAAGAAAATTTATTGTGGTCATGCTGGCAAAAATTCCGATTATATAAGAAAGAAGATACAAAGATTCTACGAGAAGAATAAACACAAATTCAAGGGCGGAATTTTCAACAGCTTAAGCTCCATGGAAGGCAGGTTCTATAGTCATAGAAAATTCTACTCGAGAGATATATTCACCAGCAAACATGAAATAATTGAAGAGGACGATGAGCATAGTATGAAACCTGAAGAAAGTCCAAAAATAAATGGCATGAAAGGAATCCATCATTCTGCCAGATCAAGCACGAAAGACGCTAAAAGTATAGATGAGGACAATGACAACGAGGAAAAGAAAGATTCCAATTCACACCATTCACCTCTTCACTCCGGCCATAATCACTTAGAATTAAAGAAAGACAAATCTGGAAGTAGTCGTGGAACTCCATCTAGGTCTGGTCCCAAGGATGCTCTGAACGCCCGCAGACGTTCCAGTCTTCTTGAAGATTTCAGACTCGATGGAAGTCCTGCTCAAAAGCCTGTTGAGAAAGAACAAAAGGATAAAGAGAAGCATAGTGGGGATGGAATTACTTCATCTTCGTCGTCAGAGTCCTCAGAAAGCTCTGGTGGTGAAGAAGAAAAGAGCAAGAAGACAAACGAAAATCATAATGCCAATAAACCTATTTGGGAAGCTTTAGGAAAAGAGAATAGAGATACCAAAGTTGAAAAGAAGAAAACCAAAACTACCAGTAGCAACAGTTCTCAAATTTTCAGATCTACCGAAATGCCAACAGTCTCCAGGCAAGTTTCAAAAAAAGTGGATAACGGAACTAGAAAGAAAAACAACAGGAAGAAGAAGAAGAATGACATAGATTATGTCAACGAGAAAATAAGTAATAAAACAAAAGAATCTTTATTAATATCTTTAGAGGATGAAATTTTAAGAAAATTCAAAGAATCAGGACTTAATGAGAATTTTATAATAGACTACAATGAGCTGACAATTGAGAAAAAGATCGGAGAAGGAGGTAGAGCATTGAGGCATAAATCTAACAAATAGGCTATGGAAGAGTCTTCCTGGGAAAGTTTTCAGGAATAGATGTTGCCATAAAAGAATATGGTAAGAGGAAACTTGATACAAAGAGAGCCGAGGACTTCGTCAAGGAAATAGAAGTCATCAGTAACTTGAGGCATCCTAACATAGTTCTATGTATGGGTGCTTGTATCCATAAAGGAAAATATTTAATGATAACTGAGTAAGAAAGATTTTGGCATAAATAATTGTTTCAGATATCTTGAAGAAGGAAGTCTGTTTGACCACCTTCATAAAGAGCACACCAAGATCAATGAAGATACTATGTTTGCCATCGCTGAAGATATTGCCCTAGGCATGACTTATCTTCATGGACGTAAAGTTCTTCATTGTGATCTGAAGAGTTCTAATATACTGGTAGAATATACTTTCTTTTAATAATAGAATAGATTGATTCTAGTTGGAGCGTTAAGTTATGCGACTTTGGTCTGTCCAGAGTCAAATATAAATCAGGTAATATAGAATTTATTTTAAATAATTAAATAGACCGCAAAAGATTTGCAAACCAAAGAGTCGGAACTCCTCATTGGATGGCTCCAGAAATCCTTCGTGGAGAGAAGTATGATGAAGCAGCTGATGTATATTCTTTTGGTATGATCCTATGGTAGATGTGATATTAGGTGTTTCTTAATGTTTTAGGGAATTAATTACTGGCGAGATCCCATATTATAATATGCCTATTAGCGATATTATAGCCACTGTTGGTTTTGATAAAAAACAAATTCCTTTGCCTACTAAAGGGCCTGCCTTGTTGTTAAATATAATGAAAAGTTGCTTGAGTTTAGAAAAAGAAGAAAGACCCTCCTTTAAAGAAATACTTAATCAATTACAACAGAGAAATAAAGGCGTCTTAAACGTTCCAAAGAAGAGTAATTAAAATAATGAAATTTTTAATTGTATTAGACGGAATATTTTCATTCTTTGGCTCTTAGTTATGTACTATAGGATTACTAAAATTCAATTAATTTTCAAAAAACAATGCTTGTTACTGTAAGGTACATATTATCTATTTTCGTGTAAATTTCATCAGTACAATGTATTGATTGCTTAGCAAATGTCTCCTCGTTCAGTGATCAATATGTTTATAACTTACTCATTCTTTTAAAGTGCCTTACAAATAAATTTGTCAAATGCTTTTTAAAATTTTGATTACTTAGTAGACTGAACATTATAGAATGCAGTTTGTTCAAGATCATCCCAATATTTGTCTAAATTTTTAAGCCCATGGTTTTCAGATTTTGCTCTCCTATTTTTATTTTCTTGACTAATACATTGCCCTGAGTTTCCTATGAATAAAAAGAAGTTAAGACGATTTTTCTAAGAAGACTTTTCAGGCAAAAATAAAATATTTAGAGTAAGTCCTGTTTCAAATAGAATAGTCAATTTTGAGGATATATAGATAATATTTTTTGATCAGGAAAATAAAATATAGTTTGGATCACTCATCATGTTACTTTACCTCTTATTGTTGCTTTTCTATGTATCAGCCTTTAGCCAGACCCTTATCAATAATGGCAACTGGTCTGTCAATCAAATCCCTAGATATTCCGTCGTACTAAACTTTACAAGCTACGATTCCTCCTCTTATCCAGATGCATTCGTCTTTCAATCCATTAAAGCTTCTCCAGTCAACGATTTTCTCATTTTTGAAACCCCTTTGAACAACACTGTATTATTTGGACAGCCTGTAAAGGTGACCCCAGAACCTGGAAACCTGGCAAGTGCAGTTTTACCTCCATTTCCAGCATCTGATGATTTTAATACAGTCTATCATTTGGTCAACACCATACAAGGTAACTACTGGCAAATTTGGTACTCTACAACCGATTCATACAATAGTTGGGTTGTGGATAGTGGTACAGTACAAAAAGTAGCGAATCCAGTTAAAGATGGCGAACTATTTTATAATACCCCGGGTGTCTTATCGCAACCTGAGGATGATTACAAGACTGTCTTTGCCCAAACAATACTTTCAGTCAATGAAACATGGCTATGCAGTGTCTATCTAAAAACAAAGGGAATTCTAAGAGCAGTTTATTGGAACGGCGACTATCTTTTTTCTGATGCTAGTGCCTTTGTAGATCTTCCTGAGACTTTCCCTCTTAAAACTGCTTACATATTTAAACCTGGTGAGAGCAACTTTATCTCAATCATTGGAACTAATATCAATCCCACTCTTATTGTAGAAGGCTGTACAAATATTACTGAGATTGATCCTGATGTCAATGTCCTAGGAATTTCGAGATATGCCATTACGAGTTATCTTTTAACTTCGGACAATTACACATACTGGAGCAAATACAGTTGCCCATCAGAATGTGAAATCTGCAGTCCTGATTGCCAACAATGCAAGACTTCTGACCTTTTCCTGACAGGAAATGCTTGCTTGCCTTTCTGTGTTCAAACTGGAACTCTTTCTTTGAACCCTGTTTACTATAATAATAAGGGATATTGCGATAAGCCAAGAAGAAGAGCTACCATTACTAACATTGCTTATAATAGCGGAACAAGTAAGATTACTTTCACATTTAAGACAGAGTACCCATCCGAGACGGTTGCTGTTATCATTTACTCTGGGAAATTAGAAGTTACATCTATGTTTACAAGAGCTGAGACGACTACTTCTGCTATAGTGGGAAAGGGAATTTACGCGATAGATTCACAGGGCATACTCACAGGAACTATCGACGTAAGTTTTGTACTGAATAATGCTATGAAAGGTGGCTTAACATTCTTTGTGGATAGACTTGAAGAGAATAAAGGATACCTTGGGTTATATGATAGTTACTTTTTAGCAAGTCGATGGATTGAAGATGTGGATTTGACTAGCGATATTGAATTTAATCCAGAAGGGAGCTATCTCCGTATGGATCTTATAGCAGAGTGTTCAATCCCCACAGCATTATGCCAATTCTCAGTAGTCCACGATGGAGCTATATCCGTTTACACAGATGGAACAATACTTTCGACTTTACTTGACAGACAAAATGCTGTTGGCTCGACAGTTGTACTGGTAAATAAAATTGCATATATTTCGCTAAAGTTGACCAATGCAAAGAACTTCTCGATAAACTATGACTCCACAGTGAAGTTGTGGAGGAGAAAAGAGCAAATTTTTGAATACCATGGGTGTATTGATGATGAAGATGACTCTGTTATCAAGCATTGTTTTTGCCACGTGGCCTGCCAAAGATGCTATGGCCCTGGCATGACTGAATGCGCACCTTCTTCTTGTCACACAGGAAGAAACCTTATCTGGGATCCTATACAAAAGGTTTGTACATGTGATAGTGCAATTCCCTTCGGTTTCGATGACAAAATCGGGAAATGTGATTGCTTTCGGGGCTCATACTTTGATTCAGGGAGTGGCTCATGTGTCCCTTGTGATTCTACATGTGAAAGATGCACTGGTCCTGCTGACACTGAATGCTTTATTTGTGAAGGCCATAGAACGCAAAATCCTGCAAATGACAACGCCTGTGAATGCAATTATCCCTGGAAGCTAGATTCTGTCAACTCTTGTAGCTCTTGTGATGGATTCACTTTTATCAACAATGAAGAACCTGGGGTCAAACTTGTAGATTGCGTAGCTACCTGTCCTGCTCATTCAACAACAGATATTGCTACACGAACCTGCACTACATGCTTTGAAGATAGTCACTGTAGTGGACTAGTGGACACTCCATATTGCAGTCTTTATACAACCCATTGTGTCGCCTTCAAAGTTTACATTAACACTGTAAACTCTAGGATCAATCCTACAATGGGCGTCTTACTTACAGTCTCAGTCAAAGACCATCAAGGAATTTATCTAACAGATTTAACTCCCTATACCTTTATCTGGTCTCTCAGTTATCCACTCCCTACCGTTCAAATAGGTAATACCTTAAGAATATTGCCATTTGATAACGACATGAACTATCCTCCCGTTGTTTCTGTTAAAATAGTTTTGAAACATTCAGGAGGAACCTATAGTCAAGCTGAGGCAACATACACAGTAAATCAAAGGCCTTATGCCTCAATCTACACCTCTCCCAGCACTGGAAAAGCCTTATCGACAATCTTTAATCTAACAGCAGTTTGTAGTGATGTTGAGGATGATCGTCCTTTCACTGTCCAATGGAATTACATCACAAGCGCTATGGGTGCTCCAGTCCCTCTACAACAAGAGTCCTACGAATTGTCATATATTGGGCAGCTTCCTATGGGAAGCTTTAATTTGGGTATTCCTGGGCTAAATCTTTTGTTCTTGCAGGCAGTCATTAGAGACGCTAATGGCCTGGCTACAACTGAACTTTTTGCTATTCCTATTAGAAATCCCTCATTGACAACTAGCGAGATCATAAAGAATATTGAAGATTTGAGCACTACAAATCCAGATTCTCTGAGCAATGGAACACTGATATCTGATGTTATCCAAGGTGGAGATGCCCAAAAAGAAGAAGATTTCAAAAATCCATGTAATGGACAGTGCTCATTCCATGGCGATTGTGTTGATGGAGCCTGTGTTTGTGATGCTGGATATGTGATGCCTGACTGCAGTTATTCTCTCGAGGAATTTGAAGAGCAATTGAAACTAAAGAGGGAACTTTTGGATTATGTTACAAAGATATGTACTCAGACTACCATGAACAATAATTATACTATAACCGCATGTTTCCATATTATTGAATCATTGACTTCTAATATCTTGATGAGTCCTTCAGACCTTTCAGAAATTGCCTTTATACTAGCTCAAAACTTTATGAGTTACGTTGATAACCTAGTCCTGGATAAAAATGCTATTCTTCAGATCGCCCTTGTTGTGAATAATTTTGCTAACTATCACGGAGAAGACTGCAATAAATATGATTCTTTTGGATATAAAGTCATAAGTAACTTAGAGAACTTCTTAAATAAAATCACTGTATTCGCCAGCAGGCTCCTTGAAATAGACGGGCCATTTATTACATTCCACACAGATAACTTCAAAATCTATGTGGAAAGGCTGTCCACAACCAATTTGAATGGCAAGTTGATCAAGTTCGATTCTTTGGCCTATCCTACTGTGCAATTCCCTCTAGCCGAATAAGCATCTCAGAAAGTGTTGTCAACATTCAGTATATCTTATGGAATCCAACACTATTTGATTGCAATTCAAAGAATGACTATGGAATAACTTTGGAGCTTAAAAAGGACCAAACAGTCAATAGAGTTAGCTCTTCTATATCATCATTCTTGGATGTTTCCTATATGAAACCTAGTAGCAGTTCCTCCTGTAAAAACGGATGCATCGTAGAGTTCAGAAATAGTACCATCCTAACATGTGGATGTCTAGATATGGAAAAATTCACCATTCAGTACTATATCACCCATAACAAACTGCCAATGCAAAAAGCCCCAAGCGCTAAGGAATATGGAATCAAAAAGTTAACAGCATTGAATACCTCTTTAGGCTGCATTGGTGCTGTTCTTATGCTCTTTGGAATTTTTCTTGACAAAAATGTCCAGAAAGATCTTGTTTCAAAGAAGCATAGCTTCGGCATGCATTCCCTTGTCTACATTCAGGTAAAAATATCAGCTATATAACAATATTTTAGGTCTCTCATGTGTTCATTTCGGCCTTGTGCAAATATGACCAATTCATCCCTCGAACACTCAGAATATTTATCTACATTGTTAGGTTGTACGGAATGGAAGTCTTTTGTATGCTTTTTACTCAGAACGGGGAATCACATTCAGGTCTTAAAATGTTCCTCATCAGCATGACAACAATATTTGCTATTTCAATTCCCACTAAACTAGCTTATAATCTTCTCATGAACAACGAGTAACTATGAAAAACTTTTTTCTTTAACATTTTAGTATCTTTATCAATAACCAGGGCAATATAAAATTCAAGAAGGGAAACAAAATCAAAAGAAAGACTTACGGAATGCCTCTAGCATTAGTGCTTTTAGGCATTTTGTTTGGTTTGTATTTGACCATCATTATTCTGATGATGCACCAATCTAAAACTAAGATAGTCCCATTTGATGATGGAGTCTCAAGCCTGTATTGGAAATGCTTCCTTATTGATTTCTTGTTTTTCCAAATTATAAAAGTCACTCCAGAGCTAATTCTAATTGCTAGTGTTCACCTTAGGCAAAAACCAAAGGCCATGAGAGACACTGTGATTTTTATTACTGAAAGATATCTCCTGAGATATTATTTCATTTTCTACTTGAATGATGTAAAAGGTGAAAGTAGTTAATTAATAAACCTTACATGCACATTCTCGTATGAAAAAACCTGTAACTCAATCTAATTTTAGTTTTTTCCTTGTAAAAACATCGAGAAAGAGATTTCAAGTGATATGCTGTGATGCTTTAAGGTTTTGCTATGAAACTATAACGAAAAAGAATCATAAAGGCTCTTTGCGATTTCATGTAAAGTGTTATCTATAAACTGTAAAATTTATGGAATTTTAATTGTCATCATCTTCGAGATCACCACAGTGGTAGTTATATTTCTTTCTTAATTCCTCATCAACCTGCTTGGCATATCCAAGGATAATACTGTCCTCATCATTTTCTAGCTCTCCACAATAATAATAGGGCTTAGGAGCCTCGATTCTGCTTTGGTGAAGAGACTCATTAGCTCTTCTTGCAGCTTGGCTTCTAGCATCTTCTTGATAAAAGTTGCTATACTTGGAGTGAGTCATTTCGTTGGCAGCTCTGGCTTCAGCAGAAGGACGATAGGAGATTCCTTGACGCTGAAGAATGTTGCCAATGATGTTGTCAAGCTTTTCTTTATCATATTTCAATGGTTCTCTTGGGATTTCACCAACTCTGTCATTTCTAGGAAGTGCTTGGGAATATTTAAGATAATTTATGTCAATGTTGGCATTGGGTCTGATATCTCTGACTGGAGTATTCAGGATAGGGTCGTAACCTTTAGAGTCAACATTCCCTGTGAAAGGATTGTTATAAGTGCGAGCAACACCAGTTTCAACTCCAAATGTACCTGCTACATAAGCCCTTCTGTCTCTTTCGGAGATGGTGCTAGCACCCAGACCGCTATACATGCTATTTCTAAGTCCTGTGTTCTTTCTGAGGACTTCATCAACCTTAGAATGAAGCTCACGAAGAGTTTTTCCAATTTCAGCAGGATCAACTTTCGGTTTGACTTCATCTAATTGAGTTCTACTACCTTTGACACTGGCAGCTTGGCTTCCAGGCTTTTCAGAAAGATGCTCTACAAGGTCGTCATCTTGACGAGACTTGGATGCAATAATCTTTTCTGGTTTGTTAATTGCGCCATCTGCTTCATGATCGCTGGTAACTTGGTCATAAATATTGTTGGCGATCTCCTTGAACTGACCTTCGGTATTACGAGGTTGATCTTGGTTTGCTGAAGTAGGAGTCTGCATGGATCTCTTTGAAGCGTTAATTTCTAACAATTAACAAACAATATTAAAAAGCGTGCTATGATTACGCAAATTATTTATTGTAATAATAATAGATACAGCACTTATACATGGGTTAAAAAACAGAATGTCGAGTCTTGATTAGGTTGCTCCGCAAAACTCAGAGCAGTCGCTTTTGAATGAGGACTGAAATTTATATTACAACTCAAGAAATTAACGTTACACATTTTTTTATACTGATCTCAAATCGTCATCATCTCTACCTTCTTCTATATGTGCCTCATCATCATCCTCATCTTCATCAACCTGTTGTTGATAGCTATTCTCAATCTTTGGTGAGTTATCGTATTTCTTATCTTGGATTTCAATCTCTCTCTCCTTGGATTTTCCTCTTTGGACATTAATTCTGACATCATCACCATCCTCATCCTCGTCATGATCCTCCTTAAAATTCTTTCTCAATGAACGTTTAGAGATAATCTCAGTATCATCTTCAAAACTGTCAATTGTGGTATTATGATCAGCTAGTCTCAGATCCTTAGATCCCTTTCCGCGTTTTCCTTTATCATTTTTATCAACCTTCATCTCATATTCAGACTGAATGTGAAGCTCAATCCAAAATGGAAATTCGTTCTCATTTGACAAACTCCATTTCATCCCCTTTTCTTCATAAACATCTTCTTGAGAATCCAAGATAAATTGTATTTTGCTCTTCATTCTACTTATAGCTCCAGACTGACAATACCCCCAAATACAAATATTGAAAATTATGGTGACGATAATCAGGAGAAACTTAATTAACCATATTGTAAGATCTTTCAATCTTAGGGTTAATAAGCAATAAAGAGCAACCAGAGAGCCTAGTATGAAAAGAACCAACGAAATAGTGTCCCAAGTATTAAAGTTTTCCTTTTCAGCTTGGATAGTGGCATTAACCTCATCTAATACTTCAAGAATCTTCTCTTTCGAGACTCTATTTCGCGTAAATGACCTGACATAGTTTTCCATAGTGAAGCCAAACTCTGAGAAATCAAAAGGGAACGTAATCTTGTCTGGAGTTGAAGAGGGGACTTCAGGTTTCTTCGCAATTCGATACATTTAAAAAATATTTTTGCCTATAAATTCTCAAATTTGAAATTTGGTTTAGATGAACTTAGGCCATTGTAAAGCTACTGTTGAGTTTCAATTTTATTATTTTCCATTATACAGTGTTACAAATAATTATAAGGACAAAATTTAGGGGAATGTCGGCAGTCCAGCAATTTCTGCGAAAAAGTTGACGAATCCTTTGACAAAAATATGCTCTGGGAAAAATTGCCTATCAAGCAAACTTTCCCAAATTCTTATAACAAAGCCAGGGATCCACGAATTAAGGAGAGAAGTTGCGGGGTTGAAGTAAATATCCAAGCTGAATTTGCTTGCAATGATAAGGAGACCATTGATAGCCAAGAGGAAGAGGAATATTCTTAGCATTTTTTGCTTAGTTTCTCCCAATCTTGTAGCAAACAATCCACAGAAGTTTATAATGGTGAAAATCATCATAAAACTGGACTGAGTGTTAATAGCCATGATCAAAGTTCCAATGAAATAAAAGGCTGTAATGGGAAGGGCCATAAAATGAGCGAAATTGGTATAGGTTGTAAACAAGCTAAAATTCATTAGAACCCCACCGAAATAGAAGGGAATATGGAGGTTAGGGGCCAAGACAGCTATTCTCAATCCGGATAGGAGTGTTGAAAATGAAATGAATAGTCTGGTATTAGGATCTGATTTCTGAGATGAATAAATCAGGACCTAAGAGATAAGTACGAAACAAGGTGAGTTACCTTTGAGAAGAAGATCACTGAGGAAATACTGTAGAATAAAGAATGAAGGAAGCTCTTCTCCAAGTCTGCCATGACAATTAGATAAACGGCAAAAAAGTAGTTGACGAAATATTTGATGCAGAAGTTCTTGAGGTCAGTGAAACTTTCAATAGATTGGGCATCACCTGAGGTAATGTTTGAACTACATCTAGAAAGTTATTTTGCTTTAAACCGATCTTACATAGCAAACGCATAGTAGTTCAGCACAGATCTAATGGCAAACTCAATAGCCATTAGGAAATATCCTCCTCTATTCTCTCCAAATATCTATCATTATTATACTTCTTAGAAAATTAATACTTGAATTGTCAAAGAATCTTCCATTTGGCCAAGTAGAAAAGCAGCATTTACTGTTAAAAAGCCTGCACTATAGAAAAAGATCGTATTGGTAACTCCCCTTTCCTTAGCATAAACTCCATTGAAAGATTGAAGCCCAAAGATAGCCAATACTACAACATAATAGCTTCTAATCTGGAATCCAAGGACCATCACAATCAACGTGATCATTCCATAGGTAAAAAGCCAAAGTGATCTATTGCTGGATCTCTCTGAAAAGACTTTCTTTTTTTGAGCTTCTTTAATTGATTCAAAAACCTTGGTATATGAAAATTTCCCTGTCATGTATTCTTTGCCCAAGTTCAAGCTTTGGACTACCAAGAATAATGGAGAAATGGCCAAAAGCACTGTGGCATTCAAAATATATCCCAAATATTGCATATCAACTTTTGCATTCAACAATTGGAATCCAAATTGGCTGTTGATCCAGTCAATTATACCTTCATGAGGAAGCCAGGCATTGCTTCCATTAGCATAGATATATATGAAGCTGAAAGCTGCAAAGCTTGTGAGAGCAAGGATACTAGATGGTTGGAAGTTAGGGCCCAATTTCTTTGTCATTTTTTTGCCAGTCAAGAGAGCTAGATAGAGCTGTGATAGGTAGAAGGGGATCTGGGCTAAGATTGAGTCACACAAGAAGACAAAAATATAGCCCACAGTCAAGGCGATCAAGGACAGAGACAACTTTCCAGGAAAATTGGATTCAGCATCGATTATATCGTGGATCTTTCCAACATCTGACTGAATTTTTGCGAGACAGAAGATGCTGTGAATGGCGACGATTAAAGCCGAAAAAATGGTGTTATTTATGATGCCGACAAACCAGCTATACTTAAGCTGCTCGCTGACAATGCTTCCCAAGAAATAGAAATTGTACAAAAAGATTAATGATAACACCAATAGCAACCAATAAGAGTGCTTGAAGTAGAAACTCAAGCCCAAGTAACTGTAGATAAATAATAGGACCAGATATCCACTCATAAATATTAAAAACATGGGGAAATTGCCAATATACTCTTTTGCTTTCTGGAAAGCGTTTCCCAAAAATATGATAAGAGGGTTGGGAGGTAGCTCTGTCTGGTTAAGTTTCTTGCTTTTAATTAGGGTATCCCAGAGCAAAATGGCTTGAGTTTCATTTAAGACTTCTTTTTCGACAAGCATTGCAATATCGTCAAGGGTCACATGCATATATTGATTTTCTTTATACATCTTTCTAAGAGTTCTGCTGAAGGTTAAATTTTCCGGTAGGTGGGGAGAGTGGGTAGGGTCAAATATAACTTTTTCATCTTTTATATGATCTCCTCCTACAGAAATGTTTTTAAGATCCCCATATGATATGGTTTTTCGACTCTTAGGTTTTCCTTGAGAAGTATCGTCGGGACTAACTTCTGCAAAATACAACAAAATGATAATTAGCTCAAATAACAAGGCTCGCATATCTAAAATCTATTTGAAATAAAAATTTGTTTCTATTTAGCTAGCTATTCAATCCTTTATTCAACCATAAACAGTAATATTCAAAAAATTCATAATGACCTTACTTCAAGCATCTCAAGAAATATTTTAGCAAGAAAGATTATCATAACCTTACAAGAACCAACCTAGGAAATACTGATTCCATGTGATGATTCAGGAATCTATTTCATTTTTGGAAGCTGTTGGTGATAAATCAGAAGATGAGGGTCAAATTGGTAAAAGGCAATTTTGAATCGGAATGTTTCCCTTTTCTATTTAAAAAATTGCGCAAAAAATTAATTTCGGAGCATGGAGGCATTACAAAACTTAGTATTTTCACAAAAGAAAATTGTATTCATTTATTATCTTGGCTAATATTCAGGTCACATGCAATTTTGCAGCTTCACAGTTGATCGTTCCCTTGGACGAAGCTAGCGAGTACAAATAATAATCATTCATCTGATATTTATAGCTATCTTTACAAATTCTATCAACAATACAAAAACAGACTCAATGCATATTTTATAGTCGTTCTCAAGGCACCTCATGACTGTGGCGTAATCCTGGATAGAGTTTCTCAGGGCACCCTTTTGGGTAAAAAAGAATTCAATCAGAAATAAAGTATTAGAAAATCTCAAGGATTCCTCATATAAAGACAGAGTCCAAAAAATAAAAATCTGGGCTGTTTACAATAACACCATGGAAGAAATTACAATAAATGATATTTTCGAAGTTGACAATATTCAACCGTAAGACATGGTTTAGTAAGGTCTTATTCTTAGTCATACTATTCATGATCTCAGCCAAAAACTGAGATCCTTGGATATCAATCATGAAGCTGCTCAGTCTCATTCTGCACATGAAATAAAAATGACTAACAACCAACTCAAAAAATCAGGATCTCTTCCTCAAAATGTAAAGAAATTTGATTATGTCCAACTGTTTAGGAGAAGAAACTTGAAAAGCAAGGATCTATGACTGTCGAGAAGCCTGCCACGACACCCAAGACTTCTCTTATGACTCAAAGCAGCCAAAAAGAAAAGGAAAAGGAGAAAGAAGTTCAGACCCATAAGGAACAAGAAAAGAAAGTCCAAAAGCAGGATAGTATTCAACATAGTTTCAAAAAAGCGGAAGCTAAACCAGTTGATTCTGGTATAATTATACGCATTTTCCATAAAAATAAAGATGCCAAGAAAAAGAAGAAGGCTATTGAAATAGAAAACGAACATAAAGAAGATATTCCAGCTCCAACTCAAAAGAAAACAAAAGTAATTGAAAAAGAAGAGGGGGAGAAAAAAGAAAATAAAGAGCCTAATATACCACAAGCTCAAGATAATAAAATATTGGCTGAGGAAGAAGAGGAATGCTTCTATGGTGGTGCAGTTGAAAGAAAGGACAGCAAGCCAGATAACAGTATAGATATTGAGGAAAAGCCAGGTATACCAAGCTTCAATTAAGTAACTGTATTAGCCCCTAAAAAGGTTCTCCAAAAGAAGAACTCAGATCCCAAGCCTGTACAAACTGTACAAAAGGCCCCAAGCAAGCAATCACCTATAAAAGAAATGGAGGAGACTCCAGATTCCCCTGAAGTCATAAAGGTCCGTCGTGTTAGAAAAGTACCCAAAGAAAAGACATATATGGATGAGAAGGGCTATCTAAGTAATTTGTCTCAGTAAAATGTAATTGTATAGCTGTAGAAACAGTTATGGAAGAAGAGGAATATTGGGAGGAAGTAAAAAAGCCAAAGGCCACAAGCCACCATAATACACAACCACAAGCTTCAAAGAAGCCTCTTGAGAAAAATCAATCAACTCTTATGTAAGCAAATTGAAGTTATAAATAATTGTGTTAGGAGCTTTTTCAAGAAAGGATAAGCGAGCGTTTCAATTATAAACTCTTGCATATCTTACTCTTTCATCAGTACAATTTATGTATTATATTTTGTATGAGGAATCCATTACAATTTAAAAGAAAGGTCTAAATTCGTCATCTTCCTGAGTTTGAGTATCAGTAGCACCATCTTCAGTTTTCTATCACTAAATTTACATCCCAGTATTTATTTACCTTCTCTTGGTTGCCTTGGTCTGGGTTAGAATTATTCTTTGAAAGCTCTAGGGCTGCTTTCTCCTCTTTTTCATAATCTTCCTTCCTACAATTTTAGTTCAGTGTCTGGGTAAGTTGTACTTTTTGACTGTAATCTTCATGGATTTTTCTTGGACTGGTCTATAAGTTCCATCTAAACAATTACTGAGAAGTTTTATTTATTTACAGCTTCCAACACTTTGGACTCTATGTTGGTTCTTTGTTACTCCTATTCTCTTCTTTTCTTCTTCAGTGAGTTCCTTGCTTGCAATAGTCTTGTCCTTCAAGCTTAAATTATTACAAAGTTGCTAATTCAAATTACATCAAAATATTTCCGTCACCTGACACGTAGAAAGGATGATTGTATAAAACATTCTGCTCATCGTTTAGAGGATGCCACTAAAAGTAAATGATTGAATTTCAAAAGAAAATACTTCTTGGAAAATTAAGTCATATCTTAGGAATTTCCAAACTCCTAACAATTTGCAGCCCATAAGGTTCTCAAGCTATAATAATTAACAAAATATGGCTAGAAAAATACTGGAATGCTGGGTTCTTTCTCAATAATCTTCTCTCCAAGTTTTTTAAGTGAGGCATTTCTGTCAACAATAATTTCAAATCTTGGGCCGAGATCTAAAGTAGAAGGATTCCAGACTCTGCAGATAATCAAGTTCTCCTTAGGTCCAATCTTCTCTTCACGATCGAGAACTTCAACAGCCACTTGCTTTTTATCACTGACTCCTTGCATCTTCATAGCACTGTTTCTGTAGACCTTCACCATCTTATCTGAGACTTTTTCTCTTAGTCTTATCTTTGCGGGGTCCCAGTCATATCCATATTTTTCCTTGGCTTCGTCACAGATGATCTTCTTGACTTCAGCAGCAGTATTTTCACCATTAATAATGATCTCAAATAACTCTTTATATAAATGGCTGACCATATCATCATCCTGATCATTTTTCTCAGCCAAATAGACAATAATTCTCATTTCACCAAGCTTAGTAGGCTTGCCAAACTCTACATAGACAGAAGAACCACTTACAAAACCTATAGCGGTAATTGTTTGGTTCAAATCCTTAATTTCCATTCCCATACGTCCTCCTTTTCTGATAATAATCTCATTCTCCTTAACACCTAATTGCTGGCAGATTTGTTCCTTTAGTGCTGAGATCGGCTGTCTGGAATCAATGATCACAGAATGAGGATATTCTTGGGTAGCACTTTCAGTAACATTGTCAGTATAAGGAGAGTTGAACCTGATCTTGCATCTAAATGAGTCCAATTCAAATTCCTCTTTCCATTGAATCGGGTCTTCAGGGGACTCAATTCTTTCAATATACAGTATAAGACCTTCAAATATCTTGCAAGCAAAGAATTTTTTCTCCATGTTCTCTGGAATACTAAGTACCTCAGGGACAGGGAGTCCTGCTGCCTGGACCTTCTTAATGAGCCTGATATTGTTAATGGGAATGCCGAATTCCTTCGAGATGGATTCCATTAAATCTTTCAGAACACCATCTTTATTAACTGGAACTTTCTTTGGTTGAAGAGTTTCCTCAGTTAAATCAATAAGGCCTCTTCTCCATTGAGCAACCTTGAAGTATATGGTATCAGCATCAAATTCTTCGAATTCTTCGTCATCTTTCTTAGTTTCAATACACATGCACTTAGAAGAGAAAATCTTGAGCTCTTGTAGAGTCTTATCTCCTTTATTGGTGAAAGTATCCTGCATGGTGTCTGTGTGGGGGTGGTAGATTCTGAGTCTGGCATTTTTAGTATCCTTGATACCATAGGCTTCGAAAGCTTTTCTCTCAAGTTCAGAGAATTTTTCATCCATGTTAGTGGGGATCTGTTTAGACTCGAGTTTATAGTAGACTTTAACGTGGACATTTCTAGCTTGGATCATTCTCTGAGTTTGTTCAGCCTCCTCTTTCTTGGCTTCTTCTTCAAGGGTTTTTCTTAAATCTTCAGGAATCTCATCATCTTTAATCTTCAAAAGCTTTTCTTCGCTCGATTCGACCTGTCTGTAAAGTAACATGTAGGCATTAGCACTCTTGTTTCCTCCAAAAGCTTGACTGGGGATGGTGTCAGGGTCAATTTCCCTGACAGTCATATCATTAAAATTATACCATTTTCCATCTTCGAAAGATTTAATGAAGGCATAGTAATGTCCACCATAGGCTCCTCCACTGTGGATCAAAATAGAGTAGAGTTCATAGACTAAGGGACCTTCTTTTAAGTATTTATCAATTAATTGTTTGTGCTCCTCTTTTCTTTGGTTTTCTCTTTCTTCTCTCTTCTTGCGGGCTTCCTCAGTTTCTTCTTCTGTGGGTTGAGCCTTTTTCATTCCTTTTAAGTCATTTACTGAGAACTTTTCTCCACTTTTCACGTAATAAGTAGAGTCTCTATCATCAGTTTGAGTGTTAGTGGATTTTTCAGTATTGCCTTCTGTTGATTGTTGTTTTGAGGGTTGAGTATTATCTCCAGTCCCTTTTTTATCGCTTGTATCAATATCCAAGACGACATCCTGGTTGCTTTGAGACTTATTCTTTGATGTACCGTACATGGCAGTGATAGGATTAACCTCAAGTAAGGGTGGAGGATTTCCAAGCCCTCCTCCGATCTCATTGACATCTTTGCTGTAGATAACAACGTCAATATTCTGATTCTTGGCTTCCTGAGCCTTTTTCTTTCTCATTTCCTGCATGAAGCTTCTAGTTGCTTCTGAGGATCTGGCAGGCTTTGTGGTGACGTTTGAAGAGGCTTTAGTTGAGGCGCTTTTGTTAGAAGTGGATGATGTGCTACTGGAATTTTTCTTCAGGGAAGGTCCGACTCTAGGCATGGACGGTTTTTCTTCTTTGAAGTAGTCAGGATTAGATTCTTCTGGATATTTGTTTTTTATTCCATCATAGCCATTTATGTAATCATTCATGTTGAGAATGAAAGGGAAGCTGAAGAAGTCATCTAACTTGACTCTCTTCATATAGATATAATCAAAGGAGAATCTATTCACAATAGTACAAAGGAGTTTGGGAAGCTTGAGGAATCTTGCACCTCTTTTAGCATCTACTTTTTTATTACACTTTTCACAGAAGTATTGGTTAGATCCGGTTAAAAGCTCTGGCTTTAAATAAAGTTGTAGAGCTTTTTCTAAGCAGTCATTATAGACCTATAGATTTAGATTACGAGAAACAATATTATACTTTATCAAATTGATTCTTGACAGTCAAGTTGAGATCTAAGAAGTTCTCCATTCTTGTGCTTTCGTTGTGGCATTCAAGACATTCGACGTAGTTGATGGCAGTACCTTCATACAGGTCATTAATGAAATTTTCAATTGGTGAGGATTTGGTTGCTTGTTCTATAGCGTCAAAAAGAATTCTGTTAAATTCCTAAATAGTTATATCTCAGCATTCTCTTCTTTACTTGGACATCTTGTTGCTCATATGAGTGACTACTGTCCCATTGGAAGCTCTTTGTTAATCCTTGTGTACCAACATACGGTCTGAGTTTTAATTGAAGGCCGGCAAAGATCTTTTGAAGTTGTAAAGGTATACAATCTTGTGGCTTGGCATGCTCTTCTGGATTATATCTAAAAATTTTAGATTCTTCTTGATTTTAATTCAAACCTCCACTGATAGAACGCCGATCTAAATTCATATGTCATAAACAGACTCTGGAGGAGACTGTTCATATAACAGGTGGCTCCTAGGGAATTTTATATTTATGGCGAAGTATTCTATACCTTGATTGCTAAGTCCGATATATTTATTTGTGGGTTTTTCACTATATGATTTGGTTTCCTCATTTTGATCATTAGAAGCAGGAGCGTCAGGTCCTTGGTATAATACTATTGCACCCTCATTCTATTAAATAACTAAGTTTGAAAAGGAAACAGGCATACTGGATCCATTTTAATTTGAAAGCTTGATTATATATAAATTTTAAAACTTTGGCACTCTTATGGCATTCTGATCTTAATGAGACATCAGATTCTCCAAAATTAACCTCTATAGAGCCCACAGGACTAAATTTTGTAAGATCTAGAGATATATTTTTATTCGTATGCCTGACACTATTGATATGAACTTTTACTTTCAAATGAAAGATATAAATTTTATTGATGTTTAGTTTTACAGATCCAAAGCAAATTCCTCACGTTTTTGCATACTGTGAATGCAAGAGACAGTACATAATTGAGGAAATGTATGGCTGCTTCAAGTAATAATATAACTTTTGCCAATAAATGCTAGCTGCTCTATTGGATTTTGTAGATTTTGCTGCATTGAAGAGATTCAATCCTATTTCTGCAAGAATTGCTCAGCTAACCAGCCAGCTAGTAATGAGCTTGCAACTGGACAGGATGTCTGTAGCAGATGTGCGGAGTGCCCTAATTGCAGGTCTAATTTGAATATAATGGCCTCTCCTAATCCTAATAATCCCAACAGTTTGTAAGAGAAATAGCTATATTTTTTGACTGGATAGCCTATTCTTTTATCAATGCAATTACTGCTTCTGGGATTCAAGAAATATTGGGATCTGTGAGGAACAGCTCGAAAAATTATTAGGTATAATCCTCTAAAATATACTGAAAATTAGGAATCCTTCCAAAGAGATATAAAGATAACTTGGAACCTATCCAGACAGAATATAATCGTAATTTAGCCACCTTTAAGGAATCTCAACTTCAGAAAGAAACTAGTATAATTCTTCTACATACATAATTATCAGATACAATGGCTTTTCAGAAATTCAAGAAAAGGTTCGAATCTTATTTAAAAGGACAGAGTCTTATTCCAAAGTAAATAATAGTTATCAGTCTCTTAATGATTAGGCTGGGTGGTACTTCAGTCAAAAAGCATTGGACCGTCAAGGATGCAACTGATGCTGAGATTGAAAAAGATAAAAAATTACTCACTCAAATAACAGTCTTAAAAACCGATGAGACCATAACATGTATAACCTAATTTGTTGTGTTTTAATGAGTATAGTAAAACTCACAGGAAGTGAACTTGCAGAACAGAATCCTATTGTAGAAAAATCGATTCTCAAAGATCTTTACGATACCAGTTTCCCTTCTCTTGATGAAGAATTATCGCGAACCAAAGATTTAAACAGGGAATGTTCAATGCAACAGAGAATGAATTATCCCCTTCTTCTTAATCCCACTCCTAAGTAAGGAGGATTTTCTTTTGCTTATGAAATTAGAGATTTGTATCCAAGAGGAGTCAAATTAATTCCCAAGAGACTAAGAAAATGTAAAAAATGTCAAAAGAGAATAGTACAGCCTAATGATGCTAGTGTGGTTTCTTCCAGTTTCAAATTAATTACAACCTTGGCGTAAGGGACCTTGAAATCTTTACTTATTAATAGTGAATATTTCCCAAAGATAATAATCAAGTCCATTACAGGGCTAAAGAGAGGTTTTGATTGCAATGTCGAATTAGAATTTTACAACAGAACAAAGTACACCCTCAATATTGTAATTTCAGAAATTGATCCTGAGATTACAAAAACCCTGGACATCCAAAAGGTAAAATATAAGAGATTTTTAATTCAATTCAAAGTATGAAATTTTGGCCAATTCAGAATTTGTTCTCGCCTCTGATTGGGCAATTCAAGAAACAGGAACAGTTTCTTCAATGAAAATTGGATTCAAAGTTCCTATAAATTCAACCTCGGCTCCCAAATTGATCAGAGTGAGTGTTTTATTTTATATATGCTTATAATCTAGTTTGGCTTCCTTGTCACCTCTTCGATTGAAATTGATTCAAACAAAATTTCACTTAAGATGCCTATAGTAGTGGGACTTGGTGTACCAGAATCTTAGAGCTAATTCATGTAAAATAATTTTAGAAGTTATTGTGTAATGGATCCACTATGGATAATGCATAAAGTATATGTGATGAAAAGTTTATTCTCTGTGATATTTTCACAATAATTTGAATCTTTTCTATTATCTTTCCAATTATGTATAAAAAATTCGAGTAGGGCTTTAGAGAATTTGCATCAGAAACCTTAGACAGTAAATCAACTGTATTGAATGAAAAAAGAAGACTCAATCAATTGAGTATTTGCAATTTAATATCTGATTTTGGATGAGAGTTTTGATAGATCTTATTCGTAATTATCAATATGCTAAGAAACAACAGATATTAATCAAAATAAACTCGCAAAAATGAAATAAAGTTACAGGGGCTTCTTGTTGGATTGTCCGACTTTATCGGGGATTTTCAAGCTGATGGCATTTCCAGTTCCTCCAGAAGTAATATTCAAGTTGATATCCTGGCTTCTAAGCATGTCTTCCTTGGCGGTGAGCATAGACTTATTAACAGAGTTGAGCATAGGATTCTCATTCTTGTTGAACTCAGATTGAGTCATTTTCATATCATCAAGTTTCTCATCATCTTGCATTCTAGAAGCATTTACTTGACTGGCATCCATTCTAGTAGTGTAGGTAGACTTAATCATCTGGTTTTCGATTTGCTTGGGGTCATAGGGGAATTTGACAGGAGTTCCAGAAGTATTGATAGTAATTTGGATTCTTCCATTTTCGTAGCTAAGGCCACCCTAAATCATTAAACCACAGCAGGATGCTATATTACAGAGTTGCTCAAAGTCCAGTCATACATGTAATCAAGTTCATATCCTTCTCTAATGAAGAGTTCCTTGAACATTTTACGAAGATAAGCATAGTCAGGCTTATCTTCGAATCTGAGGGTTCTACAGTAGTTCAAATATGTTGAGAACTCGACTAAAAGAAATTAGTTTCAATTACTTAAAATAGTTACTTGGAAGCCCCTTACACAAGACTTCAACAGGAGTAGTCATCTTCTTCTCCATGATCTTATGGTACTTTTCTTGCTTGTTGTTGGCCTTGATACCTTGCCAAGGCAAGTAACCCTTCAAAAGATAGATCAAGACATAGCCAATAGCCTCAAGATCGTCTCTTCTGCTTTGTTCTAAAATTTCACAAAACTGTTGTTGTTTTCCTTACCAATACCCAAGTGAGCATTAATACTAGCATATCTGGCAGTACCAGTAAGATTCTTATTCTCTCTATATGGGATGTGCTGGTGGGTTTTGCTGTCTCTGTATTTTTTGGCCAGACCAAAATCGATCATATAGACGATATTAGATTTCTTTCCAAGACCGATCAAAAAGTTATCAGGCTTGATATCTCTGTGAATATAATTCTTGCTGTGGATATATTCGACTCTTGCGATCTAAAATTTCACGACATTCAAAGCAGGTTTACCATTTGGTCAGCAAGCATCAATACAGTCTTTAAGGAGAATTTTCTACTGCACAAGTTGAAGAGATCTTCCAAACTTGGACCAAGTAGAGACATGACCATGACATTGAAGGAACCTTCTTGTCCAAACCAAGTTAAGGTGGGAATTCCAACTAGTTATATTATATAAATTTCTTAATCGAGTACCTCCTCCTTGAAGAGCCTTATAAACCTTTGCTTCAAATAATAACTGGGCATGCTTGGATTTAGAATCTTCCTTTTGAGTAAAAATAATGCTGCTGAATCTTTTACCAATTTCAAAGCAAGAATTTCACTATTTTGAGTATTAGTAGCTAGTGCATAATTAACTATTTTTCAAATTTTATATACCCATGTAGATCTCACCGAAAGCACCGCTACCGAATTTTTGTCCGAGAAGGAATCTGCCGTTAATGATTGTTTCCTTGAGTTCTGCCATTTTGTAAAGGAGTTAAATTATAAATTATTTCCAGTGATAGTTACTTCTTATAATTAAACAAATACACAATAAGGAACTAAGTTACAACGAATATTTATTATCTGTACTCGTCGTCTGACGCTTCAGGTTGAGATCTATTATCCTCTGATACTTCTTCTTCATCCAACAATCTTTTGTCCTCATGTTCTTCTTTTATCTCTGATTTATCCGTTTCCTTTGCACGTCCCTTTTCCCGTGATGAATTATGAGGAGCTTCGTCCTCCTCCTCATGCTTTATTTCCTCGATTATCTTATACTTTAGCTCCAAGTATGACTTGCTTCCTAATAGATAAGCTAGAATTAATTTTCAAAACCTTTAAGTAGCCAAGAAATAATGAAATCGAACAGGGATGTTGACAGTCTTAGTAGAGAAAATAATGTGGCTATCTGTAGCAAGAATGCCTCTAATGAGAACTGCTTTCCCTTGCCCTTCGTATCAAACATAAACTTAATTCCAGTCATGTTGTATGTATGTCTTTGCTCTTCTTTGTCTTCGTTGATATAATAATAATAGCGGCTATTTAATGAGAAAATCATAGATATATTATTACACCATATTCCCTCCCAAGAAATCATTGTCACTGAATTTATCCAGTCTTTTTACTATGACTTTTGGATCGCAATTGAAGCCCATTTTACAGTCAAACAAAATATTTACTAATACATCAACAAAATCCCATCATTATACCTTTAACAATGGCACCTTCTTCTTTTATTTCTCTGTAAGATATACCGCCTAGTTCCAGTAGGTTTTTCAAAGTGAATGTATTTGCTCCAGGATTGGGGTACATTATACTTTTACGTTCTCCAAAGGTTGAGCTAAAAATGATTTAAAATTCAAGATGGCTTACAAGTGCTTTCCCTTGTCTAATTCGTAGAATCTCATATGTCCTCTGACCCAGATCAAATAATGGTCAAGGGAGTCATCAAATTCAACAATATTCGTTTCTCCTTCTTTGGTACACCAGTTAGGACCCTACAGATTATTTCATTTTCAGCTATTTGTACATAACAACGTCCTTCTTTGCATGTCTCGTTTATAAAAGTGTAGCAATCAGTATCAACAAGGCATTCACGATAGAAATCTTTGCAAGTTCCTTTGGATTGACTTTTATGTTGGACCATTCTAGTTGCTACGAAGAGATTATTCCCTTCTAAATAAGCATTTTGGATATCCAGGGCGTCCCATATGCCCTCTTGTTCAGTTAATGATAAATTGTTAATATTTACGTTCATCAGAGTTTATTACACTCTGGCCAGCTGCACTTGTGTGAATCACACTTATTCCATCATCTGTTTGTATTGTGTGATAACCTGCTTCGAAAATATAGGCCTTGGAATATTAGATTATTGTCGAGGATCTTTACCACGACGGCAATATAAAAGACAATTAGAAATTGACAGAGACGGAAGCACACACCGACTTTCTTGTCTCTGAGAACGACTGTAATTGCAGTGTGATATGCAAAAATATCGTCAAGATCTGAAGAGAAAAGTGATCCTAACTTTAAAACCATTTTATTGTCATCTCAAAACGATTAAGATTTTAAACGTATACAAGAATAGAACAAAAGTTCTATCCTAAATGAAAAGAAAACATTCAACACTAACTTCTCTTCCTTATCTCTTGCGAAATTTGTAAGGATTTTTACTATTTTTAAAAGAGTTTGGCCAAATCACAAATATGGAAGAAACCCAAAATCAGTAGATAAGTTGAGAAAAAATTATTTAGACCTCCTAATCATCTAGAATATTTTAGTTTTGTTGCCGGAGCTCTTGATTAGCTAAATTAGATTTGCTAATAATGCTCCAAGGAGCGTACTAATGCTTCCCTAATGAATTTTTTGCTCAAATATTACATTCATTTCTCAAGGTTTGCTCAATGCCCTTTTTCTCGAAAGAAAAGAGTATTTGTAAAATTACAAGCGGGTTTGGTAGCTTACAACAAATAAAAGGAAGAATTTAGGAAAATTATTTTCTGAAAGCAGAAATAAACATTTGATATTAAAATACATCTAGAGCATTGGTCTTTCTTCATAAGGAGTACTTTTCTGTGATAAATTTAGGAAAATGGCTTCTCAAAAAAATATGGAAATAACTCTGATGATGAAATTTCGTCAGAATTGAAGGAGAGACTCACAGAGTTCTTAAACGCTTGCTTGAGAGAGATAGGCTCGAAACTGAGAGCGAGGATAGATTGAAGATCCAATTAACATTCGAACTATATTTATAAAATTATTCAACAAGCCTGTCTAAGGGAGCATGGGAAACTCAATCTTCAGAAACAGACATTGGTACTATAGATCATTGTACGATGATTACTATGGAAGAGAAACCAGATTTGCCATGGGTATCGCTGCCTTCATCTGGATTCCTCACTACTTGTAAAAATACTTATTCCATACGATAATTTTTGAATAGATGGGGTATTCACATTAACAGAGAAATGGAAGTCAACTATGCCCATAAGAATTACTTCTTGGAAATGGGACCTCGTAGAAACAGACTAACTCATTCAATGGTCTTCGAGGAATTCGAAATGGTTTTGGAAAGATGGATGGACTTGGAAGATGAATATACAGCAAAGGGTATTTCAATAGAAAATTTGAATAATGTGATTAGGTGATGCCATGTTGGACTCTATTCAATAATTGCTTTGTTGTATGGAACTGCATGATTATTGATGAATATCTCTAGAACAATGATTCTAACCACAATTTCTCATTAGGAATGAAGAATAGATGTTAGAAAAATGATTTTAACTATAGAAACAAATTTCTTTTAGGCAGACACTGTGTTAACTTTCATTGCACTGATAACTTTATTTATGTTATTTTTTATAACTTAAAAGTTTTGAAATCAGAAAGATCTTGAACAAAACACTTGTATGGAACAAAAGATGGCTGACAAACAAATAAAATCATCCACAAGAAGAAAGATCCCTGCATATTTGCAAAAAATGACACTCGCCGAAAAAGCAGCCAACGACAAAATTGTTCAAAGGATGGAAAAACAAACTAATTTCCTCAAGAACCCAAGAACCACCTTGGCCAGGCCTCCTCTTACTTTTCAACAGGTAATCTCGTGAATAATTCTCTATATTTCTAGGGAGCCACAACTACTATAAAAGATTTTAAAATCCCTTTCAGACTTACTCCCGAAGTTGTCACCTTCACAGACTACGAGATTAATGCTGTATATGAAATTCCTCTAAAGCTCACTAACTCCAGTGGGATTTCAAGAAGATTTAAATATATGCCCCCTGCCTCGTAAAGAAAATGAAATATGAATAATTTTTAGGCCTTATTTCACTGTCTCCAGGGTCGTTTACCCTATAAATTATACTGGTCTAATAGCTCCAGGAATGTCAGTAGAGATATATATCAATTTTATGGCTCCTTCTCATTCTGATTTTGATGATGAGTTATTGATTATTACTGAGGATTCTTCTTTCACTGTAAAATTACAAGCCAGAAGAGAACATCCAATCCTCACATTACCAGGGACTCTAGGTATAGAATATTTGAAATTCCTCTAAAAATAGATTGCCAAAGTTGCTGGCTAGGAGATAAAATTGACATGATTTTCCAATTTTCAAATAAAGGTGGAGAAGCCAGTTATAAATTCTTCTGTGAAAATGAAGAAGATGATAAATACCAGGAAGGGGATGTCCTTAAGGTAGCAATAAAAATACCTGTATTTATGCAATAGCTAAAAAATTTCACCATTTACCCTTCTGAGTTCACTATCGGACATGGTGAATCTATGGAACTATATGTCCAATTTAATCCTCGAATTGGTGGTCTAATTCAAGAAAGAGTTATATTGGCCTGTGACAACAATACCAGTCAGATATACACTCTCCAGGCTAAGGCTAATATGGCAGAATTGAGAATAGCAAAAATTAATGGACATGAGATCAGTAAAGGTGAGGAAGTTAAGAGGATCTTCATCCAAGAGGCTTACACCAATATCCCTCAAAGTTGCTCCATTTCCATTAAAAATGAAGCTTCAGTTAAGGTCAATTATGAATGGAAATTCCTCGCTGAGCAATTCCTTGAAAAAGAATTAGAAGAAATCGAATCTCAAATGACTTACAAAGTTGAACCCGAGAAAGGAGTTATTGATGCTGATGCAACCCTAGATTTTAAGATTACCTTCCAATCTAAAATTTCAATTCCCTTCTACAAGAAAGTCTGCCTGAATATCAACGATATTCCTATTCAAGCAATCAGGTCACCCCCAGACGTTATCAAAAAGCAAAGTTCACAAGAAAGTCTTAGCAATTCCCCTGTTCTTCGTCCCAGCTTGACCTATTTTGAATTCGAAGTTGTCAGCGAGGTCAAATTTAATTCAATCACTATTGACCCTCCTCTCTATCATTTCCCAGCACCCCTTATCATCAACAAGGCATATGAACATACTTTTGTGATTACCAGTCAATCTGATGCTGAGATCAATTATAGTATAAGGCTTCATGATAGGTCTTCTGAATACTTGGGATATGACCTTTCAACAACTAAGGTACAAATTGAATATACTTTCTCATTTTCTAGGGGAAAATTGGTCCTAAAGGTCAAGAATCAATTATCGTTGCCATTGCTAGCAGTGCTCCTTTGAAAAATCAAAAACTTGTTTTTATAGTTAGCATCGAGAATGGTAACCCTATTTGCTTCGAGGTTGGTGCAGACTTTATTGGACCTAAGATTGCTATTGCTCAGCCTGAAGCCAACTTTGGGCTTGTTAGATCCTATACAAACAAGTCAATTGAACTTGACATCACAAATCTTTCAGATGTTGAGGCAGAAATTCTTATTCGCAAGAAGGGAGATGAAGTTTCATTCGAAGGTAAGCAAATCCCTAATTTTTATAATCCTGTTAGATTATAGAAAAGGTCCTGAAGAGGAACCCTTCTACCAATGGTGGGACAATCTAGTTGTATTTGACCCACAATATTTCATTATGGGTCCCAACGAGAAAAGGACAGTCAAGTTAACAATCAATGCCTTGCAAGCTGAGACCATTTCTGATATTATTGAAGTTATGGTTTTGGATGGAGACACTCATTATCTCTTCTTAAAAGCCGAAATCCAAGATGTTCATGTTGGATTAAGTAGACATGAGATGAGCTTCCCTGAGCTCTATGCCGGAAAGTATTACGAGATCGATCAGAGACATGATCAAAGCCTTAAGATTGTCAACTATGGTAATATTCCAGCACACTTTAAATGGAGATCAACCTCACCAGAGGAACTGAACTGTACTTTTGAACCTGCAGAAGGTGTTGTTGAGCCTAAGAGCGAATTACCAATTACTTTCAAATTCACTCCTCATTTAGGAGCTAATGTTAACAGAATTTTCGAGTGCTATATTGAGGAAACTGAGAAAGTAATTGGGTTTGAAATGTCTGGCAAGGTTTATGGGCTTAGTGTGGCATATGAAATGTTCGAAGAGGACCCTCTAAAAGTCACTACGACTTCAGGAGAAGGCCTTACTCCTGTAAGAAGAAAGAGTGCTTCCTCTTTGAATGGACTTTCATTCTCAAAGGGAAGAGGTATCGACGACTTCGTTGTTCAAAGACCTCCCTTCGAGAAACTGGAGCTTATGGACTTGAGAATAAATCAACCTAAAATTGTTAAATTCATTCTTAACAACACTTCCGGCTTGGATACAAAGTTCCACTTCTATTGTGAAAACTTTGAGCCATTGGAGCACAAAGAAGAGCCTCCTCAACCTAGTAAGTCACCTATCCCAGGTATGGGAACAACTCAAAGAACTGCCCATACACATGCCACTTCTATGATGAGGAAAAAGCTTGACATGACGAATAGATCCTTCAATGGTCCTGTCCTTACTGCAGATATTGAACTCAACAAGAATTTCACCTCATATAATGGAATGATGCTCAACGCTCAAAGAAAATTAGAAAAGGATCAGAAGTTCTATTTGACTAATAACAAGGGTGTTGCGATTGTGTGCGAACCATACAAGGGTGATCTTAGAGCCTATCAAGAGATAACTATCACTGTGACAGTTTATAATGACGTTTGCGGAAGATTCACAGTAAAAAATAGTAATTTTATTTCTAATCATGTAGGACTATCTCTGCTGTGATATCAAAGGTCTTCCTTTGAAGAGATTCCCGTGCAAGCTTCGTATCACTGGTTCACCCCTTGCCATGGCTCCTAATCAAGTCGGAGTTAGATATCAAGGAGACTATCCAACTTTAGTTTTGGAACCAGTTATGCACAGCTTAGGAAAGATAACCAAGCAATTCAAGCTAGAAAACACAGGCCCAACAGATATCTCAGTCGAATGGAAATTATATAACCTAAACAATATTGGAGAAATAAAAGACGACTTGTTCAAACTCCATCTGGCTGAACCTGATCCTGGAACAGGCCATATAGCCAAGCTCGAATGGCAACCTATTCCTCCTAAAGAGGCTACAGATGGTCCTTTCGAAATCACTCCAAAGTACCTTACTTGGTTCGCAAATTAATGTTTATAGAACTGGACAGATTAAAGCTCGTGGAACTGCCACATTTACAGTCACTTTTAGCAGCAAGGATATTAATGTCTATGACTCTGTAATGGTTTGCCATCCTACTCTACTTGTCACTGAGCGTCCGGATACTTCTACTAGCAACAGTCTGGAAAGATTTAACAAGCTTGAAAGTCTTCCTGTATATGTGAAAGCTACTACTCTTAAGCCTCACCTCACAATGGACAAGAGAGTAATTGCTTGATAATTTATCATAACTTCTGTAGAAACGACTAGATGGCACAGACTTTGTTAAGTTTGAAAAATGGGCTCTATATCCTACAAAGAAGCAAAGAAAGAGCATAATCTTGAAGAACAAAACTGAAGCTAACCTTATTTTCAGCGTAGAGCTAGCTGGAAGATTTGTTCTCTATGATTCTAAGACTAACTCACCAAGCAAATATGATTTGAGCTTATCAAGAAGTACTCTGAATAAAGGTCCAGAGACCAAATTCAACCTTATCCCAGGATCTTTGGTTGAACTATTTATAGAGTTTGAAGGTTATAATGAAAAAGACCATGAGAACTGGCCTCTTGCACCAATTGCAAGACTCCCAGGAATGATTACCATAAACTATGCCAATGGAGACTTCCAGACCATCGAGTTGGAGGGATCTTTGCTCAGACCTGTCCTGCAACTCAATACAGTTGGCTTTGAAGGAAGAAAAGCTGAAGAAGTTATTGAATTTGAGTTGACACATATAAAGAATGTCTCTCAAAAAGTTCTCTACCTTAGCAATATATCCAAGGTACCTGCCAAGTGGAAACTGAACTATCTCAAATACCCTACCAAGAACACTATCGCTATGGCAACTATGACAAAGCTGGAAATAGAAGATAGAGAGAAGACTGACGATCCTAGTGTATTCGAATTCTCAGTAACCGAGGTAATAATAATTTATTTTTTGTTAAGTTGTTTAGGGCATCATTGAAAACCCAACAGTTCCAGTCAATAAAATGCCTCCAGGGTCGGCCTTTGAAAATACAAACTTAAAATTCCGAACCACAAATGTTAACTTTATCACTACTGGAACAATGATCAAGGGAGAAGCACTACCAACGAAAGTGATGGTCAATTTTAGAGTAATTTTCTGAGAAAGCTTATTTATCTTTTAGCCCAAGAAGAACATTTTATATAAAAGCAAATTTAGAATCACTGTGGAAGAAGGACCTAGTATTGATATTATTTTGAAGGGAATGGGTACCTATGAAGAAAATCTTCAAAAATAATTTTCTTGTATATTGCTAATATCTATTCAATCTATCGTGTATTTGGTAATGCTTCTTTTTAAGTTCTCAATCAATAAAAAATATATCTTTCCTTAATAAAATGGATTTAGAGAGCGACAACTTCACTTACGAAAAGCTATTGTCCCAATACAGCAATCTTGCCTCAATCTCCTTAGAAGAAATCGCTCTAGTACTTTATTCAATTCATTGTAATTTATTAATGCTTAGTCCGTCGACAAAAGACTTTGTATTGAAATAATTCCTCCTTTCATCCTGACAAAATTGGACAGCAAAGCATATTTACCTTTTGATCCTCAGAAATTAATGGATATCTGGGTGAAATACATGTCTAAGGAATTTCCACAGGCTGCAATTGAAATAGGAGACGGAAATTTATGTAATAATAATGTCATATTTTGTCTTATTTGTTAGTCTATATTACAAGATATGAGGAAACACTAATGACTGCAAAAAATGGACACGATGAAATGTTATATTTTATTGGAAAGTTTGCTCCAGGTGAGCTCATTGTCGTATCTCATGCTGGACCAACTACAGAAAAAATACTGAGATTGAAGGTCTTAATGAATTTCTATAATGCGATCCAACAAAAAACTAAGCAGCCTGAGAAGAAAAAGGAAGCTAAGTAATAGAAAAAAATTTTTGAAGAATAAAACTTTTCTAAAATATTTTATTGTACAATTAGGGATTTCATGATTATTGAAAACAAGAGTAAGCTATACACTAGTATTACACAACCTTCTTTTGGTGTAAGAAAGAATATATAATCATTGTGTTCTTAAAGGATCTAAATATTTTTTCTCCCACTTCGTGATGCAGTCTTTGTTTCAGCATAGTCCTGGCATAGGGAACATTGGCCACCACATCCTCCATTCTGATAGTCTTTTTAAGTCTCCATGACCCAGCCACATCATAAACATAGACTACTACATCATCTCTCTTTTCGTTATAAACTATTGAGATAAGCTGCAATGGTGTTATAGTTAAAACACCTCTGTAAATTAAAATCTTATCGATGAACAGATGCTTATCGTCAATTCTTTGCTGGATATCAAAGTTGCAATTTAGCTTTAAGGAATAGTTACTCCAAGGAAGAAGAACTTCTTTGTTAAGTGATTTAGATTTTTCGAATTCCTCCTTTGATACCTCCAACAAGTTCCAGGACTTGACCTTGTAAATCATATACCTAGCTAATAGTTTAATTTTGGCCAAGGAAAGCTTCTTTTTATTGTTAAGTATTTGGACTTTCTGCAATAAGTTTTCTTGGTTATAGAGCTTGATAACATTCTCCAAATTGAAGCGATTATTGTAGGTGTTCATTCTTGAGAGTGAAACAGTTCTGACAAACATATCATGGTTCTCTATGTAGATATCAGGAATTTGTGGCAAGTCACCCAAGACATCATATTTCTTGTGAGTATTTTCAAGATAGATTTCTATAAGAGCTTCTTCATTGGGCGAAGTCTGGACAATATCTCTGTAGATGTATTCTCTCAAAACGCCCTTGAAATTATCTAAAACAAGAATGTAATTATCTCCTTTTGTTTTATAAAGTTGAAGGTTCTTGATCACATTTTCCCAGAACTAAAGAATTAGATTCATGAAAAGAGGAGATATTACCTTAAGCTCAAAGAATTTCTGTTTGGTGTCTTCAAAGCTTGAGCTATCCTCTCTAGAAGGAGTTCTTTGCCTTTTTGCTCTTTCTTGCATTATCATATTGTTCATCTCTTGCTCATTGTAGCTTGCACTCTTCGTCAAAGAGTTCATTTTGCTCAGCTCTCTTTCAGATTTCGCAACTCTCTGATATTCCGCTGAGAATCTGGAGTAATCTGCGAGGTTCTTCTTGCTACTTTCAATTTTTGTGGCCGCGACTGAATACAAATTTTCAAGGAAAGTAGCATTCAAAGCATGGATATCAGAAGAGTAGATCGATGTGACGAATTTCCTGCTAGTCTTGGGCACGTAGAGAATAAAAGTCCAATGATCCAGTATTAGATGTTTCTCAACTGTGACAATAATGTAAGTCTTGTTGATCTTTTTGGTGCATTGAAGGATTATCTTGCTTTCTTGGATCTTGGGATAGAGGAAATGTCCGAAGATAATATTAGCTCCAATGGAGAGGGACTCGATGCTTTGGGCTATGATATTTCTGAGATTGTATTCGTGTTTTTGGATAGCCATGAACTTGGAATTCTTGATAGGAAGCTCAATGGAGTGGTAGACCATTTGTCTTTTGAGCACAAGCTTGTCAATGATGAACTTAATAGTCTCCCAGTTAGTGTATGGATTGTCGACGGGATAGTCCTTGCCAAGGTAAAGTTTGATATCCTTGGAATTGATTAAGAATTTGTAGAACTTTGTCTTGCTGTAGAATGGGTTGATCTCAAACTTTATGCAGAAGATATTGTCGAATTTGTAGAGACTCTTGATAAAATATGTCTTAATACTGATATAGCAGTGGCCAAGGTTCTCAATATATCCCTTTGTGAAGTGATTCTGGATGTCAAGCTTATATTTAGGGAGATTTTCATCTCCATTTGTCATTAGAATTTGAGCGATATTCAAAGGGGTAATATCATATTTCTTGTTATATCTTCCCAAGCTAGATTTTTTCTTCAAAGTTAGCTTCCTGCCTACAAGAGACTTATCAAACTCAAAAATCTTATTCAAGGCACTCTGTCTCATTTCTTCAGTATCAAGTTCCATAATATTGATGATTCTTTCCTGGGTTCTTGGGTCAGTGATTGTTAAGAAGTCCAGATTATTAGTTCCATAATGATAAATTCCAATGATCATCTGAGACTCTCTGGCCCCTTTACGGTAGTCCAACCTAACCAAAACTTTCTCGAATTTTTGGTCTAAGTATAGGTAATATCTTCTTGCAGGCATCTCATGGAAAGTATTGTAGAATTTCATGGTTGAAGTTATTCCCACAACAGATATCTTATCGACGAAATTTCCTGGAACACCATATTCTGCATCTGTGGGTGAATAGACTTTGATATGGAAACCCTCCTCTAGTACACCGCTTGGAGATTTCTTAAGCTTTTTGTTTGAAACAAGCTGTGAGGTTTTGACTGGTACTGAAGTAGCACTTCTACGACTACGTGTTGAGCTAGCACTATGAACACTTAGTGTGTCTGATATATAAGTTTCCTCCAGATCAAAATATGGTATGCGAGCGTCTTGAAAATCTTTAAGCCTGTCATAGAGGGTGCTGAGATGATTTGCAGTGATTTTAATCTTATCTTTGACCAGAATCCTAGTGGGGTGGACAGGTTGTGGCTTAACTGTGAGCCTTGATTCCTCTATAGTCACGTTCTCTTTGATATAATTTGATAATATTCTTCTTTGCCAAGCGGGAAATCCTGCACTAAGCATGAAGTCTTTTAATTCGAGTTTGAATGTCCTGATTATTTGGGAGAATCGTTTGAAAGGAAGCAGGACTTGATCTCTCCATTTCTTTCCTTCGAGTTGTTCAACTTCACATATGAACTCGAGCTGGTCCTCGCTGTTGATTTCTATGTTGCCCTCTTTCTTGAAATTGACTTTAATGGTAACGACTGCGAAATGTACTCCGACATGAATGATATTCTGGAACAAAATTTGCCTAAATATTACAACAGTATTTATAATCTTACTCTTTGACGAATGGATTTTTGAAGGATTCTTTTGGTTGCTCGTCTTCAACAAACGCCATGGAGGCATTCTGACTTTCAGGGGGCCTCATGATAGCAAAATTTGAAGGCTTGGTACCCTTCTTGTGCTTCTTTGATTTTTTCTTCATGTCGTTGAATTCACCAGATTGGGTCCTTAGTTTAGGCACAATTGATTCCTCTTCACTTTCTGAACTGATGAGGAGGGTCATGTAAGATTTTTTCTGAGAGATTCCACTTAGAGTTCTAAGAAAAGAATCTTCTGCAGGATATAGCCTAAGAGTTGCATGCGTATTTCCTTTATGTTCTTGTATATAAAAGGAGTTGAACTGTGTTGCCATTTTTCTAATCTCTCTTTGGTCTTTTGTCTGGGCAAGATAGAGATATTTTTTGTTTCTTGTAGCTACTGTGGAATTCCCAATCTTGCCAACTTCTGCATAAATATAACCATTTAATTGTCTGTTGAGAATGTATTTATGTTCTAAGAGGTAGCACAGCTTTATGATGAATTCTCTTAGAGAGTCTAGTTCTGCCTGTCTGATTCTCAAGAAGGGATTTATCTTAGCTTCTTGCTTTAGATCCTTTATAATTAAGAAGACCTTATTGACATCTTGTTGGATTCTTGGATTTAGCTGGTACAGAATCTCATCCTTGGAAAACATAGAGGTCAAATTTGAAGAGATTACAGCCCATATGGTTGAATTGAACATTGCCTTTTCTGTAATACTCATATCAGCATGGATCAAGAATGGTTGGTATAAGTCTCCATGTGATAAATAGAACAGGAAATACATACTTCCATCCTTGTTTTCAACCAGTCCTTCATATCTTACAGTCCAAAGGCCAGTCATTTCAAAGAAGTGTCCATAAAATGAGATCTCATAGTCTTTCAATCCAGAAAGATTCCTCTTTATGATCTCCTTTTTGTGAGAAACGTCTACTTCTCCTGTAGGAGGCAAGTAAAAGGTATCATCAACTTCAAAGCTCATCTTTCTGGCACCTTCTTTCTCTTCCTTTGAGATATGTTTTCTTACTAAGAAGTCATTCGTCAGGTTATCTAACTGCCTGAAGAGATCATGTGGGCATAATTTTCCTGGAGAAACATCCAGAGTGTCTCTAAAGATAATAATTTTCCCGCCTCTTATAAACTTAGTCATAGCTGATTGTTCCGTCTGACCTTGGCTTTGTTGATGACTTGCTAATTCTAAGACAACATCGCCAAAGGTAGTGGGGTGTCCTGAAAAGATATTGCCAATATTTTCCTTCTGTAAGTTTTTGGGTTTATCTTCTTCATCTTTGTGTCCTTCTGCGGACTTCTTTCTAGCTTTTTCTTTTTTCCTGTTGATGTAGTCCCTAATGGCTCTCATAATCTTAGCACCTGCTTCAGCTTCTTTTCTTCTGAGTTTGTTGACTTGATCTTGGTATGGATTACTTTTAGCCTTTTTTGCTGCTTCCCTTGCCAGTTTCACGAACTTTTGTTTAGCTGTTAAGAACTTCGGAGCCACAATCTGCTCGATCACTGTTGCCATTTTTGGTGTCTCATGGACTATTTCTGGTTCTAATTTCACCTTTTCTTCTTGGACAGGAACGGTAACATGGACTACCGCCTGCTTATTCTTAAAAAGCCCAGTTCCAGCTTGCTTTTCTTCCAATTCGAGACCTGTCTTGGCGTCAGCATGAAGAACTCTAGCAAGATCTTGGGATATTGCCACCTTCTTTGGTCGAGTGACAATATTTTTGGACTTTTTTAACGGTTCTTTCTTCTCTTGAATATTTAAGATTGATGAACCGGAACTTTCCCAGTCTGTCATTATGTCCAGGAAAAATTTATCTTGGCCAGGTCTATCATGGCTTTGATTAGTTTCCAAGATAGGGGATGGAGATCTAGACTTGTTTTCAATTACATTGATAGGCTGGACAGGCTTAGGAATCTCCATAAAGTTCTGGTGTCTAACATCTTGAGATCTCATTTTTGCAGAAACAGGTCTAACGACAACGTGTGGTTGTGGTTGGAAGAAAGAGTTTTGTACTGGCTTTCTCATGGTGGCTGTTGTGGGTCTCTTTGCTGCAGTAGTCGTTTTAGGGGTTTGACGAAAAGTCAATTCGGATTGACTAATGCTTGCATTTGAAAGGTCGGGCCTTTTATTCATAAAAAGAATGACAGAGCCCTGGCCCTTAGTAGACATAAAAGGTTTTAATATTGATTGTGTGTCTTTTCTACTAAAGGAATCAGGACTTAGCGCATGGTCAGGCTCTATTGTAAGTTTGCTTCCTTGGAGAGCATTAGTAGGATCGTTTCTGTCCATGCTGCTAAAGAGAGCTGAGATTCTGCCTTTTTGCTGAGGAGAAATCATCAAATTAGAGGCTGAACTTCCTCTTGTATGCATCATTTGACTGGCTGAGGGCTTTTTGTCTTGAATATGTATGGAATCTGTTTCTTTGACTGAGGTGAATAGTTTTGGGCCACCTGAAAGAGGTCTTACTATCCTATGGGTCGGGGAAAGAAGATTAGATAAAGATTTGTTGGCTGGCTTTGTAGGAGGAGATTTTACATCAAAGATAACTATATCATCCTTTTCCATGGATTCCATAGGAAGCTGAGCTGTGGTAGAAAGAGTTTTAAGTGAGAAGGGAGAGATAAGACCTGAGAGGGTGGAACCACGGGAAGGATGTCTTCCTTTAGTGTGAGTTAAGATAAGAGGCTTTTCTGGCTTGAAGAATTGAAATTGACCCATGCTACTCTTTTGAGAATGGGATACAGTATGGGTATTATGCGCATTAACGATTGTAGGTTGAGCATCCTCTAGGCTGTTGAATTTATCTAAAATCAAGTTCAAATCCTTGATGGATTCCTTAATAGCATTGGCTTGACCGACGGCAGGAGGTAGGAGGGTACTTGTTATCTGTGTAACATTTCCTGTCGATGCATCTGTTCTTTGCAAGGCTGACTGGGGTCTTGAAGCTGCTAACTTGAGCTTATCTAGGGCTTTTTCGACTCTTCTTTTATAGCTTTCAGTAATGGTATCTTTTTCACCGAGATACTTTTTAGCTATCTCATAAGATTTCTCGAAAAAGCTTAAAGCATTGATGTAGTTTTTATCCTGAAATAAGGCTCTTCCTAGGAGGTTGTAGGCATAGGACAAAGTAATGAATTTCTTTGTCTGAATTATGAGCATAGATTCCTCTCTAGAAGCAGGAATATTTTGGAGAATTGGTACCCCCTTCTTTATGCCCAGTTGCTTTTCAAGAACGCTAATTGCATATCGAGAGTAGTCATAAAGCTCTTTCCAATTTTTCTCTTTGCATGCAACATCTGCAAGGTCAATATACGTGAACTCAGCCCCTGCTAAAACTTCATCTTCCCTCTCCAGCGACCGTTGATACTTAACAATCTTTTTTAGAACATCTGCCATTTTTTTCAGGTCTCCTTTTGCTTTATGCAGACTTGCAATATTTTTGACAATTCTTATTTTTAACGTCCTCCACTCTTTTGTTTCTTTTATTTCTTCTTTTGGCACAGAATCCATGAGGCTTGAAGCCTTTTCAAAATATGGAAAACTTATGTCAGGTAATCCCAATTTGACGAAATATTCTCCTGCAGAATTACAAAATGTCGACAGGTTCTTAATAGACTCCCAGAATTTGTCGATATTCTGTGGCTCCTAATTGGGTTAATATTTCTCTATTGCTTTGGTCACCTTCAATTTGACTGACACCAATGCCTTTTCTAAAACTTTGATTTCATCATTGTAAAATTCCTATATTTTGTGTAGAAAAAATAAGAAAATGTACCTGTCTAGCCTCCACCTCCTTTCTTGACGATTCGCTTATGTGCTCTGAATTGGGCTGGATTTCTGATTCGGATCCGGATTTATTGGAATGAGAAGTAAACATCAGGATAAGTTTTAATTTTTAAGACACATAATAGTTCTATTACTGTTTGTCTGTGATACACTATAGAAATAAAAGAGAGAGAGAGAGAAGTGAGGAGCGAACAAGACAGCTCTAGTACATCAATTGAATTAGATCACCAAAACATTTTTCTCTTAAAATTATCCATCTATAGAGATACTGATAAAATTAACTCCATTTTCTTTTTTAAAGTTTGACAAATTCTTCGTTCATGAGAAAATGGATATTTTTGAGTAATTTTTTCTCAAGAAAATATTATTCAACTCAAATGAAAGATACCTAATTCCATTGTGGAAAAGATAAAAGTGCACTTTAATAAATTTGCTAGTGCTGAACATTTAGTATATTTCTGATAGAAGAAATTTTCATTGTCATTCAGTGTTGAATTTCTTCAGTTAGAACATATCAATGAAAATATCCATTTAACTTTCAAAGTTATAGGAATGAGATCATACTATATACAAGCTTATAATTTCTCTTCCTGAACTTTTTTCTATTCTTATCCACCATGATATATATCATATACATATTTCAGAGAAACCCTAAATTTATTGATTACCATCTTCCTTTTGAGGAAAAAATCGTTTCTAGATTGGATTCCATAAATTTTCTCAATTCTTCTGATTGTTTACATAAAATAAGTGTTAGCTAAAAGTTAGTGTTTACAAAGATTCAGATATTAGTCAAATTGGAGCTATTATTGGTAAAAATAATGACTAAGCTCAAGTTTGGAAATCGTTTCAATGAGTTTAATTTTTATCGAGCGCCCAAACTCCTTGTTAGTCACAATTTCCTTTTTTCCTATCACCGTTAAACCCATTTGTAAAGTGGGCTTTTCCAGAATAAACAGGTCCTAGAAGGAAAATAATTTTCCCGTATCAATATGTCCGTCAGAAATGAATTCAGAACATATACAGTTTTATATATGTTTGCTTTTATTTCAATAAATTTTCTGTCATAATAAACAATAAATATATAGGTATGGAAGATACAAAAAGAGGAACTCTTTTATACGACAACCTTCGTAAGGTTATCAGTTTGATCGATGAACTTCGTGATATTGGTCTTCAGCAACATATATCCCTACCTAGAATTGCTGTTCTTGGTACCCAGTCCGCAGGAAAAAGTTCATTGCTCGAGAGTATTGTCGGTTTGGACTTTCTTCCTAGAGGAGATGTATAAACTCAATCTTTTATTCTGACTTCAATAGGGTGTTGTTACCAGAAGACCTCTTGAACTTCGTCTTGTCCATGTTCCTCATGGTAAAACTTCAGCATATCTGGATTGAATGAATAGGTGAAAAAGAAAAGCCATACGCCGTATTCGACAAGTTTAAGGATAAGAAATTCTATGATTTCGATAAGGTCAGAGACACTATCAACGCTTTGACTGACGAAGTCGCTGGTAACAGTAAGGGAATTGTTGATGACCCAATCGTCTTGACTGTCTATTCTCATTCATGCCCAGATCTTACCTTGATCGATCTTCCAGGTATTACCAGAATTCCCATTGCTGGTCAGCCTCCAAATATTGAACAAATTACCAAGTCCATGGCAATTAGGTAGTTATAATCAAAAAATCCTCTGATTATCTAGATACTGTAAGGATCCTAGAACTATCATCCTCTGTGTTATCGCTGCCAATGCTGATATGACAACATCTGATGGTCTTCAAATGGCCAAGGAACTCGACCCTAAGGGTATTAGAACACTCGGTGTTATCACCAAGATTGATATCATGGACAAGGGTACTAACGCTAAGAAAATGCTTCTCGGAGAAGAAGTCCCCTTGAGACTTGGATACGTCGGTGTTAAAGGTCGTTCCAAGTACGATATCGATCAGAAGGTCACCGTCAAGCAAGGTCTTGAAGAAGAAAAGAAATACTTCGCTTCACACCCTGTTTACTCTACCATGCCCCCTGGCTATGTTGGAACTGATGTTCTTTCTTCTAAGCTGACCAAGATTTTGTTCAACCATATTAGAGCATATCTTCCAGAAATTACCAAGGAAATCAATGCCAAGATCAGAGACTGTGAAGACCGACTCAAGGATTTGGGTACTGCCCTTCCAGCCACCACTAGAGAAAAGATCCACCTTCTCTGGAATCAATGTACCAGATTTGCTGAAAACTTCAAGAATGCTGTTAGTGGAAGATACGATGTCAGAATGGATTCTGTCATTGAGCAAGACGTCTCTGGAGCTGCCAAGATCAAAGCTATGTTCAGTGAGCTATATGCAAACTATATTGAGGATGGATATAGAGCCACCCAAGAATATAGTGATAGAGACATCCAAAAGGCTATGATTATGCATGAAGGTGACAGTATTCCAGGTTTCCCTTCGATTGATGCCTTCTTGTACTTGCTCCAACCCCAATTAGAGAAGCTCAAGGAACCCGCCATGGAACTTATTACCTTTGTGTATGGTTACCTTGAAGAGCTTGCTCTCACTATCTTGAATAAATTATTCGCCAGATTCCCACAAATCTTGGATGTCATGACTGATATTGTCGTCAAGAATCTTCAAGCCGAAAGAGAAAAGACTAGAAAGATCGTCGAACAAATCATTGAAGCTGAACAAAGTTATCTCTTCACCACTGATTCTGATTATCTCACCAATTTGGGAGCCTTCTTCCCCGTAAAATAATGAATAATTTCATGTAACTTTGTATAGAAGGAACAAAAGAAGGATAACCAAAACAGACCCTTGGACCCCAATCAAATCTTCGTCAATGAACTCAGAAACAGAATCGATGCCTATTTTGCCCTTGTTTGCAGAAATGTCAGAGATAGCGTTCCTAAGATCATTGGTACCTTCTTGGTCCGTGCTGCCCAAGTATAAAAATCCAAAATTAGTTTAACATTTCAGGACAATATGCAATTCGCTCTTTATGATGAAATCAATAAAAATGAAGAACTTCTTCTTTTGCTCAGTGAAGTAAGTTCAAAGAAACGAAAATAATATTTTAGCCTGAAAGTGTTACCAGAGAAAGAGAAACCTTGACTAAGACCTTGGAGACCCTTAAGAAGGCCTTGAGAGCCATTAAGAAAGACCCAGAGTGATATCTTTTTAAACGAAATGTAATTTTATAGTCTAGCTAGCGGTGCCAAACTGGAAGATGATGAACCTGAAGTCGATTCTAAGTAAGAAATCATTGAAATAAATGTAATAGTAACAGGCAAAAGAGCAATCCTCAACCTCAAGTAATTTCTCAACCTAAAATTCAACATCCTGTTAGCCAAGGAAATAATCAGTTCCAGCCTCAACACCAACCCCAACCACAACCTCAAAATTATACACAACCACAAATGAACCCTAATACAACTACAACTAATACAAGTAATAAACAACCATCTGAAGAACCTGTCTCTGGAGCCAAAAAGACTGGCGGATTTATGAAATTGTTCGGTTAATTGTGTTATAATGTATCTTTGTGTTGGTGTGTTGTATTAAGTTTGGCGATCTAAAAAAAAAACATATCTCTTCAAATAATTCAATTAATTGAACATTCTAGACACTTTATTTAGATTATCCTTATGGCGGACTTAGCTAACTTAGATCTAGAAAGCCTTGAAAAAATGTTAAAGGTATCTCTTAGTCCTCTTCTATCTTAAAACTTCAGGAAACAAAGGATGACAGAGAAGAAGACAGAGATAGGGACGAAGGAAGATCAAAAAAGAAAAAGTAAAAAAATCAATTTGAAATTTTATCGATTAGGCATAAGGAGCGCAGTAGGTCTCGTTCCAGATCCCATAAGAAAAAGCATAAGAAAAGATCTCGTTCCCGTTCACATGAAAAGAAAAAGCGTGACAGGTCTAAGGAGAGAAGAAGAGATTCAAGATCAAGGTCCAGGGAACGCAGAGAAAGAAGCAAGGACAGAAACGGAGACAGACATAGAAGTAGAGATCGTGAAGAGAGAGATAAAGAGAGAGAAAGAGAAAAGGAAAAGGAAAAGGAAAGAAAAAGAAAAGAACAAGAAATGCTGGATCTGGCTGAACTTGAGAGAAAGCAGAGAGAAAAATTTGAAAAAGAAGAGGAAGAGAGAAAGAAAAGAGAGGTCAAGGCCTTAGAAGAAAAGCTTGAAGAAGCTAGTAAATTCCGACAATTTGAATAATGATTTTTCCAGAAAGACAACTTGAAGAGGCCAGACGTGATGACTCTACTGTCCAAGTTATCGGTCTGTCGATTAAAACGGATGAGAGAAGGATTTACGAATTTATTAAGAGCGTAAGTCATATTCTCAACATATATAAAAATAATAGCATGACTGTGGAAAAATTAGAGATATTAGAATTATCAGAGACCCTAGAACAGGCAAGTCAAAGGGGTATACTTTTTTGTTATATTGGTCTAATTATAGTGTTGCCTATATTGAGTTTTATAATCTTGATTCTGTAAACAGAGCCATAGCCCTCAGTGGAAAAGAAATAGATGGTAAATTATTGTGAGAAATAGTCTAATGAGTGTAGGCTACAAGGTTAAGATTCAGCCATCTCAAGCTGAGAAAAATAGAGCGGCAGCAGCTGCCAAGTACAAAAACTCTGTTATTAAAGTAATCATATAGGCAATTGAAACAGGCCAAGTCGGCCCTTGAGCAGGCACAGATGCCATCTTCTGGATCCATGAGAATATTCGTGAGCGGACTGACTGACCAGTTAGCCGATATAGAGGAGAAAGACCTTAAAGACGTAAAATAAATTTTTAGGATTTTTTATCCACTCCCTCAAACAGCTTTTCGCGCCATTTGGAGATATCGAGAGAATAGAATTACATAGAGATGACATCACAGGAAAGTCGAAGGGATACGCATTTATATTGTTCAGAAATGCAGCAGACGCAAAGAGGGCCATCATTGAAATGAATAATTTCATCGTCAATGGAAAACAAATAAAAGTATATCGAATCAGACATTTTCCTGATATATTTTAGGTCCAGGCTATTCAAGCTGGTATGGCCAATATGCTGCATGACGGCTATAGCCTTGATTTGGATGATGAAGGTACTCGAATTTCAATTTTTTTAAATATCAGGAGGGGGATACCTCCAGAACGCTCAAAGCAGACTTTTGCTTTCACAAAAACTTCAAAGAGAAGGCGGTGGTATAAGTTGTTCATGCATTATGTAATCTTTAAGGTATGCCAGGCTTAGATACCGGAAGAGCTAAGCCACAAACATCCCTACTTCCCACAAATTGCATTCTCCTCTCCAATATGTTTGATATTAAAGAAATTGACCTGGCAAAAGAACCTGGATACTTCATGGATTTGAAGGACGAGGTCGAGGAGGAATGTAAGAAATATGGGGATGTTGTACAGCTTTTCATTGAGCAGAATAGGTAGGCTTGAATTATTCTGATATAAAATATTGTAGTCCTGAGGGAAATGTTTGGATTAAATTCAGGGATATAAAGGGGGCCTCGACTACCTACCAGAACCTGAACAACAAATACTTTTCAAATAGGAAAATTCTATGCAGTTACGTCACGGAAAATACCTTTAATATAAAATATGCAAGCTTGTAAATTATGGATAAATGGAGTATGGAAGATTTGTAATCTAGAAAGATATTCCATTTGAATTACCCCAAAAAGAGGGCTTTGAATTAATAAATAAATAAATAAATTAAAAATCCTCAGAATCTCCTCTTAATTGAAAAATGGCTGAGAAACCCCAAGGAGCTGGATCTGTCTGGAATGTCAATTCATGGCATTGGTAAATGAAGAATCATTTGAATGCTTATTTCCAGGGAACAAAAGAACTATACTGAGATAGCTAAGAATGTCATCAACCAAAAGCTTGAAAACCAAGTTTTCAAGTTTGACGGTATTACTTTTGTCATTGAGAAGTTGCCAAAAATCAAGGGAGAGGTATAGGATAACTTTAAAGGTCTTAAGAAGCACAGGCTCAAATCAATATCAGAAAAGGAAAGCAAATTATTTGTTATTCATATGATATTGAAGTTGAATGGATGGGTAAAATCTACAAGCAATATCTCTAATTATCCAAGCTGAAAATGAGCAGGATAGTGCCTATGGAACATTTAAAATCAGTGATGTCAACGAGTCCGATTTGGATTACACCGTAGAAACTTCTAGAAACAAAAAATAACTTGTTAGATTGACAACATTACTGTTAAGGAGAAGACTGGCATTAGTGATAAAGCCAAGGAAATCGTGAGAAAGCAGTTGAAAACTGAGTTAGATAAAATTTTTGGAACTTTGACTGCTGACCTTGCTGCTTACGAAAATGATCCTAAAAAGCTTGAAGAAGACAGGGTATGTAGAAGTGATATCTTTTGTAACTGGGGATAGAAAAAACGTGAAGAAGCCGTTGCCGAAATGAAAAGAGCTCAAGCTGAGAAAGGAGCTGAGAAAGAGAGAATTTTTGAGGAACAAAGATTGAAGGAATTAAAGATGAAGGAAGAATTCTCTAAAATTAAGTGAAATTAGCTGTCAATATGTATTTGTATAATCTTGTGCAGTAGTAGGTGTAGTGAGAAATCTCAATTGAAAGAATTTTAAATTATATTTTTTGGAAATCAATTTTTAAATTTAGGGGATGTCTGGTAATTAGTCATTCTATGTACCTCTAACTTAATAATAGACGAGTCTCAATACTCAGAGGGTGGTTGGGTCCAATGGTTCTGCAGTCTGGAAGATCATAATTTTTTCTGTGAAGTTGACGAGGAATACATTAGAGATAATTTCAATCTTTACGGATTAAGACAAAAATTCACCCACTATAAGTAAGTTCGAGCATCGCATAATGTTACCAGCGTATAGTGAAGCACTCGAAATGATTCTTTCACCCGAGTGTCCTGATGATGAAGATCTTGAAGACGAAAAGTAAAACTTGTCAATTTTTTTATACCTTAATTAGATTCCTCGAGATATATCAAGAAGCTACTGATCTCTATGGTCTCATCCATGCTCGTTTTATCCTCTCTCCTAAAGGTTCTAGATAATTTCCATTCCTTATAGCCATAGGTTTGGCCATTATGAGAGAAAAGTTCCTTTTGGGTAAATTTGGAGTCTGCCCAAGAGTTCTCTGCGAAAGACAAGCTGTCTTACCAATTGGTATGTCAGAAGAATTGAGAACTTCAAGGGTCAAGGTACATTCGATCGAAGAAAATTCCTTATTTTTCAGGTTTACTGCCCTCGTTGTGAAGACGTATATATTCCAAAGAAGAAGTGTACTGATGTTGATGGTGCCTACTTCGGATGCTCTTTCCCACACATTTTATTACAAGTAAAAATTTCGAAACCTGCAAAAAACTTCTAGACATATCCTGATTTGAATCCTAACCCTCCTACAACTGTCTATATTCCTAGAATCTATGGATTCAAGATCTATAAGAAGAAGGGATCTCGCTTCTGGGAAGGAAATAAAAATCTCAACGAGATTACTCACTATGGAGAGGAGCAGCTTAAGAAGTTGAAGGCTCTCTTCAGCACCAACTTACATAATAACCAAAACGGTAAGAGCATAAAGAATTTTACTAAATCATAGAAGAAGACGAAAAAGTCCCTCCTAATAATACTGGTGGACAGACTATTTATAGCAATAATAATGCATTGAATAAGAGTGAGAGTCTTGATTAAACCCCTGCTTTACCTAATTGACCAACTTGAATATAAGCCTGTTTGTTGTATTTAGATATAGCCCACAAATGCATATGCTTGGTTATACAATTCGTTTATTTTATCACAAAACAGCGATAAAATAGATCATCCCTATATAAATATTTTTTTAGAATAAAATAGAGGGGAGCAAATGAATAGCGGCTAGGGCACCAAGATTGCAAACAACCTAGATTAATTACTATTAAAAATTGCAACTGTTACCTGGAAAAATAATAAATGATTAGTAGTTGACTTTTCAGTCAAAGGTCCCATAATCTAAAAATTTCAGACAAGACCTAATATAACTTACTCTCAAATAAACGTTCAATAAGTTCCAGTTTTCAGGTTTGCCTTCAACTTTCTTAGTTTCAACGTTATATCTGGGAAGTCTGTGTCTGGGGCATGGAATAATACCAATTAACTAACAATCAGAAAATTATGTTGATTTTAGTACTTGAGGGATAGATAGACCGAAATTTATCAATTGAGGAATGAAGAACAAAAGGAGGACCTTTGAGAAATGAGCCAAGATACCAACAACAGCAAATGTCATTCCAGCAAAATAGCAGTAAGTATCACCCACAAAGACTTGTGATGGGTATCTACGCATTATTTTAGGGATCAAGGCTTGTACTTGTTGTATTTTAGGAGGCCAATGGAACAGAAAACGAAAGGAATGATGATCATCAAACTGAAGAAGTGTTCATCAGAATGAGCACTCTTGTTGTAGATTTCCTAAGGGTCATATGTAATTATTCTCAAGATACAATAGCGTTATGGATAGCAATGAAGCATCCAATGATAATAGATTGTCCGACTTCAAGACCATTGATACCAGCATAAATATTAATGGCATTCATGCAAAAAACTGCCAACATTCCCATGTAAACATAATAGAGGAATCCTGCAAATTTAAATTTGATACCGTGAAAATACCTAAATCGATAATATTTCCCAAAAGGGGTCTCAGAGGGAAGGGAACTAGGATAGTGGTAACACCTTTTAATTAAAGATATATTTCCAGAGATACCATTATAAGCCAACAATAATGGGATTGATGCGATACTGGGTAAAATGATCTTATATCTCCATTTCAAGTCAAGAACATCATCACTGAAGCCCTAGAGCAAAATCAAATTCAAAAAGCCAACTAAAGTACAAGGAAGACACAGAAGTTGATGGAAAGGAGAGCTGAAAGATGCTCAATAAATAGGTCCTTGGATAGATAAAATCTTGTGTATCCCAAAGCAACCATATTAACAAGGATAAAGATGGTTCCTGGGACAATACCCAATGATTCAGGACTAATTTATTTCATTATGCCCAAAAGACAATACTTACACATCTTTTTCACCGTCAGGAGTTCCTTTCTTATTAATATCCTTGCCTTTGAGGCCAGCTTTGAGAGTAAATTCTTTGACAACAGGGATCAATTTATCTGTGGCTTTGTATGCGAACAATGATGTTAAAATAATGACTCCATAAGCTGTTAAACTCTCCTTATGATCAGGAGTTGTGAAGATATAGAGGCATGTTGATAAGGGCAGAATAAGAGAAAATCCAATAATGAGTTCCAAAGCAGCCATTTTTGAATAAATTTTTTATTATTCTTTTGCTGTTGAAATAAAATATATTGTGTCTTTTAATATACACGTGTTTAGAAGCTCTCTTTATTCCGGGTGGTTATAAGAACATTACGTGTCTATCTCTGATGTAAAGAGATGTTATTGCTCAATGAGGTGCAATTTCTTTCGTCTTTTTCAAAGAATACACACTAAAAACTCAATGATTTCTCTCTGAGCATTTGCTTTCATACCCGAACCTCAAATGAACATTTTACTTCAGGATTGTAAGAGAGCCGTCCTCTCTCAAAAGAAGTTATGATCCCAAAAATAAGATCAGGTACTTGCAGTAAAATACTTTATAAATTCTTAACATTTATAAGTTACATCAGCTAATTGTTATGTATTATTGCATAACTCATTTTTGAGATCAGATTATCAATTTCTGACTCAGAAAGTCAACACAAAAATATAACCCATATATTTAAACTTGCTAAGAAAGAAATTACATTAAACTCCTGAAAGAAATGCAATCAGTACTGAGAAAAGAGTCTGATCATTCACCTAACGTAGATCTCTTTATTTGTGAAAAATAATTAACGTAGCACAGTAATAGTCTCTTTACGTGTATACATCTGAGATAAAGAAATAAAAAATAATTGAGAGTTTAAATGAGTTTTGAGTTATTCTCTGACCAGCTAGACTTGCAATTATCAAGCAGGCTCAAGAAAGTAGAGCGCGAGTATCAAAGAGATCAGTTGTTGTACTTTTCAGAAATAAAGAATGAACTAAAACTCGAATTTGACTCCTATAATGACTATGTAATCTTTTCATTGACCAACTCAGCATTGTCCAGCTTCTTCTTCAAGAGAAAATTAACTATTATGGTTTGAAGGACAAGTCTGAAGAGGAACCAATTGTTTCACTATTTTTCCAGGAAGCCAGGAAGATTATAGCTAGAAAAAATGACATGTTTTTAGTATTATCTAGCAACAATGGTGAGTTTTACCACAAGACTTTGAGTAATGGCTTAGCACTGTATCTTGCTAATACGACCAATTTTTTGGACATTCAAAGGATCGATCTAACCATTTTGCAAGAAAATGAAGAAATTACTTGTGGAATTATTAGAAATATTCAAATCTCTGGGCCCAATAGAACCTTAATTCTTGGTACTTCCTTGGGAAGAGTTTTATTCGTTGAAAAAGGTAAAGATGATAATATCATTAGGTAATTTCAAGGCTTTTTCAAAGTGAAACAAGTTGAACTCTGCAAATTTGAGGGTCAACTTATATTTAAAATCTTTCAGGATCAACATATTGTCATTTGTACTAGCAGCTTCATCTATCTTTTAGATTTGGACTTCAGAGCCAAAAATAAAATTGCACTGGCAGCTGGGATTGGAAAGTTTGTGAAAATATTTAGAATGGAAAATACTTACTGGATCATTTATGAAAAGGGAATATTCTTATTATCCAAAAATGAATCATTACAATCGTATTTTATTAGGAATTTTGTCAGAATAACAATTTAGATTCATTCCTCCTCTAATTATCCATAGCTGCGATATTAATGAAGATAAAAAGGAACTGATTTGTTTGCATAATCAAGAGAGAGGCTTCATCATTTTTGTCTTCTCTCTGTCTGAGAAGAAAATTAAGCTGGAAATACAAATTGAGTCCAATAACAGTAAGAAAAATGCATTATTGATTCTTAGTTCTAGAAAGAATGGACCTAAATGATTCAATTTTGATTTATCATCCAAAGAAAGGAATTATTCTTACTTCCAAAGGCTCCTTTTGTAAAATTGAGATGATCATTGATGAGAAAGTAAACCAATTCTCGTTTGACTAATATTTTAAGAATCCGAAAACTGTTCAGAATAACAACCAAAACAATCTCAGGATTGCAACTAGTCTACAAAACACAGGAGTTTATTCTCTTCTCAAGCTAGACAAGCCGCTACTAAAAAATTTCTTACAATCGAATTACAAGAAGCTCAATTACGAAGAAATTATATCCATGAAAGAAATGTCCCTAGATTTCAAGAAGCAAATTTTTGAGATCGTCTTGGAATACGATTTTGACTTTTTGAGCCCCTACCATGAGAAAATAGTAAAAGAATTTTTATGGATTAATAATTTTAGCTCGAACTAAATTTAAGCTCCAGAAAACCTGACCCATTAATTACCATTCCACTTATTAAGAGGTCAAATTCTATTCATCTAGAAAGAGCGCTGAAAGCTGCTATACAATGTGATGCTATCACGGAGGCAGTTCAGCTGTGTCTTAAAATGGGAGCTTATAGACAGGCATTTGAAATTGCAAGACGAGAGAATAGTGCAGAATTAGTAAAATATCCTTGTGCTCAACTCAAATTATTAGACAATTTTGGTACTGGAAGATTCACTAAAATATGAGGATGAATTTATTGATCTCTTTAACAGATTTCTCAGAAGTATGGAATCAACAAATACAAATACAAATATGGCTCTAAATAGAAGGATCATAGATCTGATGAAGTTCCATCCTGATCCAATAGAATGTGTATACTTACTTCCTCCAAAGTGGCTCAATGATAAATATGTCTTAAACCAAGTAATTACTCTATTTACAAGATACGCTGCTGATATTTCTGCTTTAAATAAATGTAAAAAGATTCAAATGGATGAAAAGTGGGATGCCTACCATGCTCAAAGTCACCAGTCAGCCCAAGGCAAAAGAATGACATTGAATGAAATATGTAATATCTGTTCAAAAAGGCTTGTTCCTAGTGAAGAAGGTAAAGAATCCACTTTGAAATTCAATACCTTCGGAAGCTACTTTCCCTATTGTACACATATTTTCCATACAAAGTGTTTAGAAAAAAATAAAAAATTCATGTCTACTAATTGTTGCCCTGTATGCAATCCAAGATAATTAACAATCCAAAAATTCAAATTATAAAGATTATTTCCCTAATTTAAATGACATTGCAACTCAAAAAGGGCAAAGCTGATGATATTCACATCCAGCTTGGCAGAAAATTCCGCTCTGGTACTAATGTTGTCCCCATCTGTGATACTATTGCCTCCAACTCCCTGAATTATAGCTTTACAGAAGAACTTGGCCAAGAATATATGATCAAATTCTATTTAAATCCTGAAAGGAAGAGAGACAAGAGCAAGGCTAAGGATCTATCAAATAAAATGATTGATGAGAACTCCCAGCCCATTTCTGATATATTGGCGAAATATTCCTTTCAGCCTTCTGCAAGTAATTCTAAATCAAATGATATGAAGCCCCCAACCTTTTTACCCAGGAGCTATAAGCTTAAATTGACCATTCTATATGTCAACAGTGCTAATTACAACGAGACTCTTAAACCTTTTAAACAAGGAACCTGGAAAAAGGAAAATGATGCGAAATTCTTGATTCTGCTTGAAGATGTTAAGGAGCATATTGAAGGAAAAGAATTAAAGAATAAAGGAAAGGCTAATCAACAATTGCTTATGGAGACTTTTTTGAACAGTCAAATCTGGGAAGACAGAAAGAGAGAAGAAGACGAAGAACTCTTTAAGAATAAGGAAGAATTTGATGAATTTCTGATGGAATTAAATCTCAATTCTGATCTTGATTACAAGATGACTGACAGCAAGGAAGAGTCTATTAAGTTCCTAGAAAACTGTATTGTCTCTGTTATCGACTCCAAATATAAAGGAGCGCTTGGTTTCTTTGATACCAAATCCGGAAGCCATACTGAGCTTTCCATTTTCGCAGGATTTGAAGATATCTATAGCCACATGTTTATTGAGATGCTTATGACTATTCCTGGTATATCTGAAGAGAAGGCAATCGCTGTTTTGAAGAAATATCCTACTGTAAAGAGTCTTATGGAAGATATTCTTGCCAATCCTGAAAAGCTAGATAAACTGGCTGATATCCAAGTTGTTCATAATTTCGATCCTAGCAAGGCTAGAAATCTTGGAAAGATCACATCTTCAAAGATTATTAGGGCTTTGACCTCAAGGGATCCTAATGAAATGATTTAAAATGGATATTTATTTTCAATCACTCAATTTATAATATCTTTGCTTGTACCAGCAAAGGATACATAAGTGTCTTCATTTTTGTAGTCGTCTTTAACATGTATTTCACTATTGTAGCTGTTCCAAAAAATAATAATATAATATAATCATATGTTCATTATAAAGTAGCCATAAGATACAATTATTTTTCTTTGTTTTCGTAGACAAAGCAAGACCCTAGAATTATATTAAAAATAGTTCGCTGTGAAGTGTTATTAACGTTTTTTTAACGAAACATGAAACAATAAGTGTCATATTTTTGGTCCAATTCTTGAGACAACAATTTTGGCAGAGAGAACAATACAAAAAAGGGACATAGAACGAATTGACCTTTTCGTTATCATTAGTATCAAATAGAATAAGAAATGGAATTATTAAAGAAAGGTATAGGCTAGTTTATATTTTCTCAATGTCCAGCTTCAAAAAACCCCTAAATTTTCTTCTTCATTCTTGCGACCTGAATTCGACAAGCTTATGTTGTTCTCCCTTAAAATTAGCCTTTTATTCGCAAGCAAGCAAGAAGAGATACACATTAAGTTATCAATTTATTAAACTTCAGTTATCTAAAGAGTGGTCATTTATTAAGTTGTAATAGAATTCTGCCCTTGAAATGAAGCATCTAGACCTTGAAATAAACATGGTACCCAATATTTTAAAAGTTCCTGACTCAATTCTTAGACTGATAAACCTGGGAGATTTACAGCTCTTAAAACTGACACAAACAAGACAAGAAATCAAAAAATTTTTAGAATGTCCGTAACCAACTTCAGATCTAAGAAGCCAACCGACGCTGACTACAATTTCAATGTGAGAGATAAGAATGAACATCATAGTAATTTCTTTAGACCATCCACGCAATGATGAAGTCCCCTAGAGGTAAATCTAGTCTTGATCCAAAAAAAGAGCAGCATGTTATGCTCCAAATTACAAAACCTGATCTAGTACGAAAACCAAAAATTGCAGTGACACAGACACAGTCAAACTTTTTCCCCAAACAGACAAATATAAGAGTAGTTAAATTCCCAACTGCTGCTGATATAATTCCTGTAAAACCTGAGAACATGAAAAGCCAAAAGAATATACTGAAGAGTGAAGTGATAGCACTTAGAACTTCGCCTGGAGGAATTCAAGCTGCTGGCTATGGAACAAGCTATGGAAAGCCATTTATGAAAATTAATATAAGTGATCTTTATAAAGACCCGGTTAGTAAACCTCAGAGACAGACTGGGCCTGATGTTTATAGCATGAATACCCTTCAAGATGATCATCAACTAAAAAAGAATAGGTTTTATGCTAATATTTCATCAGAAAATATTGAAGATGAATTTGGTGATCAGGAAAAAGTTAAAAAGAATGGAACTGTATCAACGATGGAATCTTCAACACAACTAACTAAGCTAAAGAGTAGCTCTAATTTTAGTATGAGCAGCATACACAATACTTACTGCTTCAATGAGGCTTTTGATAGGTCAAAAGCGATTGGTTATAGGGATAACTCAACACCCTTGAGTGACATTCTAAAACAAAGACAATTTAAAACAAAAGATAGTGGTGTCCGACCTATGAGCAATAAGAACTCCAAGGCTGTAATAAAGTTCAATGAAGCTATGGAAAAAGCAAAAATATATAATGATCAAATGATAAAACAATATCAATTTGATCGAGAAAATGAAGAAGAAGAACATGACTTCGTGGAACTCTGTGAGATTCTGCAAACCAACCTCAAGGAATAACAAAGAGTGATATGTTAATTAATTTTATTTATTGCGCGACTTTAATCATTTTCGTTAACTGAAAATTTTGCCCTTGGGCTTTTTACATTTTCAAGTTTTGGAGTGTTGAGCACATGAACTTTTTTGGTATTCCACTATCTTTGTATTTCCCCTATCTTACCAATCAAAGTCATTTAAGTTAGTATTTCGCTTTTTCTATCTCAAAAACTTTCATATTGCAAATATATATATTTATAATTAAATTTTGCCACCGAAGTCATGTCAAATACTAACACCTCCGTAGACCAAAGCTCCTCGATTGAGGTCGCCCTTAAGGACCTCTTGGACAAGGTATTCATCTCTCTAATGGGTTTTAATATTTTCTTTTTAGATCCTAACTTACTTTGAAAAATTCATTAAAACAAAGGAGGACTTGAAGGCTTTAGAAAGCAAATTAAGCGATTATGAGAATATTGTCAATCTCGTGGAGATCATCAAAAATGTTTTTATTGACCTGACAGTAAAGATTGATGATAAACTTAGCACGTGAGATCTTGTTTAACAAAATTATATATTTTGTAGGGCTGGCGAAGAGAACTATGCCCAGCTGGAGAAAATCGTTCAGAAATACGAAGGAGAAATTAGAAATCATATTAGAGTAATATTTACACAATCCTTTCTAATTGCAAGGTCGAACAACAGCTTAAACTTTATGCAGAGTCACTTCAATCAAAATTGGAGGACTCTGAGAAAACCAGGGGAGACTTGTTAGAGCAGACCAAGTCGATGATTAATGTAGCAGTTTATAATGATAATTTTTTTCTTACATGCCAAGAACGTCAAGAGAGATAACCAACGACTTGCGGAAAATCTTAAACAAATGAAAGAAGAAAATGAAAGACTAGTTCATAAGCTCCAAACCTTGGAGGAGATAACAAGAGACTACGAAGAGAAGCTGGGAACTATTCCTATCCTTCAAGAGAAAATTAGAGCACTAGAGAAAATGTTGAGTCAGGTTTAGCCTCAATAAAAATTTTCCTAACTATATAGGAGACCAAATCCACGAAGAGCACACTGAACAGTCAATATAATACGAGGGACATGCAAAGTCTTAAGAAATTGAACCTTGAAGTTGACTATAATAAATCTCAGTTAAGAACTGATGTAAGAATCCCTATCGAATTTTATCTTTATAGAAGTCAACTGGAAGGTCTTTGTCCACTGTTTATCCTCAGCACACTTCTCCTCTAAAAGGCTCGAATAGAGCCACACCTACCATTCCACATTCTGCTGGAGGAACAAAGAATACGAGCGATTACTTAAAGGTTAAAATAGAAATTACAGAAAATAAGCATAATAAAGAGCTCGATGCCTTAAAGAGCAGTTATCAAAAGTATTAATTTCACGAAATTTTCTAAATTATTTTAAGGTTCTATAACCCTTTAAAACAAAGTCGTGAGAGACAAGCGTAAGAATTTTTCCCTACTAGAATAACCTGGTAGCACATCCGTATCAAAAACAAGAGAAATAAGATCTATTTACAGCAACTCGAATATTGCTCATAATTCTTCAAATAATAGCTTGATTCACACAAAAGATTCTAGCTCAAAAGACCCTACTATTATGAGATTACACAAGAGAAGCAAGAGTCATTGTGCTCCCAACAAAGCAAGACAGTCGTTAACAAAGCAAGGCTTTGACGCTTCGGCTTTTGCCATAACTCAAGAGAATAATGACAACACTACTTTTGACAAAAAGTTAGTACTTTAATTTTTCTTTCCGGACCTAGATTTTACATTGTCTAATTTTTCCTTAATCAAAAATTTTTCGAGGATTTTGTATCATATATATTACATTTCCCGATAAACCCAGCCTGTTGTAAGAAAAATCTATGCTTCATTTCGATTTTTCTTAACATACCTTAAAGCGAAATACTCTGAAGATCAAATTTAACTATTTATACTCAACCTCATTGTAATCATGAAAAAACCCTTACGGAGATAATCAGGAAAAATATCAGATTATTTACCCCTCACAACCGTACTGGAGTTAGGCAGATTAATATAGATATCGGTTCAGACTAACGGTCTAAAAGCAACGTAATTTATTAATTCAGAACCCGAAATGTGAATATAATTTTTTAATTAATTAATATCGCAAGATCTAAAAACAACAGTAATGGGAAACTGCGGATGTAAAGATGGAGCTGGAGAGGCTGGTCAACTAAATGTCAACAGTCGTGACCAAGAAACTATTGAGCTTGAAAAGGCTGCCGTTAAGATTCAATCTCAATTCAGAGGCCATCAAGCTCGTAAGAATATTAAAGCAGGGAATCCTGGAGACGAAGACAACAAGCATGCACCTCCAAGTACTTTTGCTACCCTCCTTACCTCTATGCCAAACTATTCTAATCCCAACACTTTAGCTACTCTTCAGAGAATTGGAAACTTCAGTTATGATGCTGATGATCCTGAAGATGCTGACTTACCCGCCTTGGGACCCTACGAACTTGAGAATTCTGCTGTATATATGGGTCAATGGAAGAACGGCCTTAGACATGGTAGAGGAAAACAGATCTGGAGTGATGGATCCCAATATGAAGGATATTGGAAGAATAATATGGCTAATGGAAAAGGAAGATTGATTCATGCCGACGGTGATGTCTATGAGGGAGAATGGCTCAATGATAAAGCCCATGGCAAAGGAAAGTACACCCACTTAGATGGAGCTACTTATGAAGGTGAATGGTACGAAGATAAACAACATGGTCTTGGCGTTGAAACCTGGCCCGATGGTGCCCGTTATGAAGGTCAATACTGCATGGGAAAGAAGCATGGATATGGAAAGTTCTTCTGGTCTGATGGATCTAAATACGAAGGAGAATTCCAAAATAACAACATTCATGGCAAAGGAACCTATGAATGGTCTGATGGAAGAAAATATGAGGGCCAATGGAAGAACAACAAGATGGACGGTGAAGGAACATTCACCTGGGCTGATGGAAGAAAGTACCAAGGCCAATATGTCGATGATAAAAAGCACGGATATGGTGTTTTCGAATGGCCTGATGGAAGAAAATATAAGGGTAACTGGGAAAACGGAAAGCAACATGGTAGAGGTATCTATGTTGGCAGCAACGGAGTTGAAAAGGAAGGTGAATGGGTTGAAGGAAAGAGAATTAGATGGGTCAAGGAGGACGACAAGGGTGATGACAAGTAAAAAATCCATCATACATACTTTTCATTATATAAAACCGTATTAGAATATACGTATTAGTTCATTGAGTACTCAAAAACTGATTATTTTTCCTTGAAATTTAAAAACTAAATTATCTTCAATAAGATGGATTTCCCGCAAGGTCCCATTAATATAGAAATCCTCGAACTCAACGAAGAAAAAATCGTCTTTGTCATAAACAACGTCGACCTTTCTTTTGCCAATGCCCTGAGAAGAATCATGATCGCTGAAGTCCCCACCATGGCAATCGAATTCGTCAATATCAATAATAACACCAGTTCTCTTCACGATGAGTACATTGCATCCAGACTCGGACTCATTCCATTGGAAAGTCATAATATTGACAAGTACCAGTTCTTCATGGACTGTAAGTTCTGCCAAGGAGGTCTTGGCTGCGAATATTGCTCCGTAAAAATGTCTCTCAAGGTTGCCAACACTAGTAAAGAAGTCTTGGACGTCACTTCCATGGACATTCGTTCTGAATCACTTGATGTCAAGCCTGTCAGATTCTTTTCCTCTTTTTTCACTGATGCAAATGGAAATCCCAAGGAAAATGGTATTCTTATTGCTAAGTTAAAGGAAGGTCAGGAACTAGATATTGAGTGTATAGCCAGAAAAGGGGTTGGAAAGGACCATGCTAAGTATTCTCCAGTTGCTACAGCAAAATTTAGATACGAACCCGTCATTGAAATTAACCAACAGATGATGTCTACTGTCACAAAGGAACAAAAAAAAGCCTTTGTTGCCTCCTGCCCTAGAAAAGTTTATCAGTTATCCCCTACTGATGATATAATTGTTAGAGACCACATGGCATGTACCTTCACTGAAGAGTGTATCAGAGTCACTGAGAACTGGAAAACTGATGAGCCATATCCTTTTGTGAAAATTGGGATGAAGAAGCATAAATTTATATTCGAGGTAGAAACAACTGGAGCTATGAGACCCGAAGAGATCGTAAAACACGCCTTAAATGAAATGAAGAATAAACTTAATGTTGTTAAAGAGAGTTGCGAATCTATGAGAAACCCATCATACATGATGAGCAATAGATAAATACTAATTTCCTAATTAGCAGTATGAAATACGCTGTGTTTTTCATTGTGTTTTTGTTCATGCAAGAACTTCAAAAGTCATTTCAAAATTTAAATTAAAGAATAAACATATCATTTGATTTCAAAAATTCTTTCTCTTACCCATGACATCTAGAAAAGACGTCCCTACTTATCAAGTATTTGTCATTAATACATCTCCTCACTAATCTAGGAGAATATTCCAGAAGACGAACAAAAAGAATATGTTCCTTCAGACATTGACTCTCTAAGAGATGATTATAGAGCTAGTAACAATAGGACTCCAAAGACATTAGCTCAAAACCAACCCAATAATGACCCTCAAAGCCAGTTTAGAAAGAGCTTCCAACCAAAAGAATATGAGTACTACCTACCAGGTGAATATCCTTAATTTGTGCAAATAAATAACTAGAATCAGAAATGGGAGGAAATAACTCTAAGAATATCTACAATAAATTTCAGCCAGGCTACCCCGAACCTGAGTTCCAAGTATATTTTTCAATTCTTTTGCCCTTATCTAAACAGGAATCTGCCGACAGCCTTGAGCGAGGAGAAAGAAGTTATCAAAACCCTGGTGGATTCAACAAGAGCTACAATTACGGCAACACTCCGATCGATGATTACCCCAAGGGAGGAAACATCAACCAGGAAATTCAAGCCCTGAGAGCTCAAAATGAAGACTATAGAAATCAAATTGCCCTGTTAGAAATATCGTTACACAACGAAACTTTAACCAATGAGGAACAAAGAGCATATATTGAGGTCCTTAAGCAAGCCCTCGAGGTTAAGATGAATGAAACAGGCCTCATGAATTTCATTAGAGGCCTCAGCCAAAAATCCAATCTTACTGAAACGGATCTCTTTATTGAAATGAATAACCTCAAGACCTTGATTGATGCTACTCAAAAGGAAAAACAGATCAATGAAGAGCAAGTCCAAGAACTTTACAAGCAAATGGAGCAGCTCTCTGAAGAGAACCAAAAATTAAGACATGCTAACAGCCTCATCAGCACTGATAATCAGAACCTCAGCAACGAAATGAATAAGTTATTGGACACATTAGCTCTCCTCCAGGACGAAAACCAAAAACTCAATCAAGAGAAAGACTCTCTCTTGGATTACATTGAGGAAATGAGAGGAAAATTTGACCAAATTACTGAAGAAAACTCTAAGTCTCAAGAAACCATCGAAAACCTTGAAAGCCAATTAGCTGCTTCCAAGGAAAAGGTTACTGAACTTGCCGGAAAATTGAAAGAATCTGAGGAGAAAAACTACGATCTTTCAAAAAGAGCCGAAGAATTGGAAAAGAACCACAATGAATTAGAAAAGAAGTACATCGTCGAAATCAAAGAAGCCAAAGAGGTCACTGCTAATAATCTCAAGCGCCTTGAAGTAGAGATTTCTACCAAGAAGGAAGAGTACACTAACCTTGAAAAGCAGTTCTACAATCTTGAGAAGGCCTATCAAGACCAAGAAGAAAAAGTCAAAGCTTTGCTTCAAGATAACGATCAGCTCAAATCCATCATTGAGGACTACGACCAAGAGCTTAAGAACTCTGCTTCAAGAATTAAGCAACTGGAAGTAGATAGCCAAGAACAAAGAGCTAAAATTACAAATTTGCTTCCCAAAGCCTCTGAATATGACGTTCTCAAGCAAACCAACCAGAGCTTAGAACTTCAAATTGGAGATCTTGAGAATGAAGTTAAGTATTATCAGGGCCTTTATGAAGAACTCAAGACTAAGAGTGAGAAGGATAGACAAGCTAAAGCTGAGGAATTGAAGGGACTTTATGAGCAAGTCTCTGCTCTCAGATCCGAACTTAGAGCCCTCAAGGAAGAAAATCTCCAAATTCTCTCTAACAAAGACCAAATGGAAAAAGAACTTATTCATCTCAGAGAAGATATGGAGCAAAAGCACCACGTTATTGCTACTCTGACCAAGGACATGAACGAAATGAAGAGACAAGCTGACGCCAAGCAGGAAGAGCTTGACCGCAAGATCTCTCAAATCCAAAAATTCGAATCAGAAGTCCAAGACCTCAATAATTTCGTTGAGGAATGTGACCAAAAACTTCAAGTTGCCTATGATGCTAAGGAGAAGTTGTTGAAGGATCTTGAGACCTTGAGCAAGGATAACAGCAAATATAAGGAGCAAAACAAGACTTTGAATAGAACTATCGAGGAATTGAACTCTACAACCAAGAGACTCTCTGCTGAAAATGAGAGACTCCACAGAGTTTATGATGCCCTTGAAAAGAACATCAGACACATTCTTCAAGCTGCTGATGAATCTCACTATAGTGTTAGAATGGAAAATATTGATACAATTCTTACTGGACTTACTGACAAAATTAAGAATTTGAGTCACGAAAGAGATTCCCTCAGAAGAAAAGCTCATGATCTTACTTCAGAAAATAATTCTTTGAAATCAGAGATCAGCTTACTTGAGGCCAAAATTGACAAACTTCAACAAGAGTAAAATTCAAATATATTTATACTAAACTTTTTAGGGAGAAAGACTACTTGTCTGAGAACAAGGGCCTCAGATCAGAGCTTGAATTCCTTAAGGATGAAATTAATGAGCATCAATTAAAGGTATTTCCTAAAAAAAAAACTCTGGCTAAGTAAATAGAACACCAAGCTCAGCAGTGACTTCGAGAAGCTCAGAGACGAATTTGAGCGTAGAATCAAGGATGAAGAAAAGAATTTCCTTTCCAAGGTCACTTCCCTTGAAGACAAGGTCTCTAAATTGGTCGCTGAGAAGAGCGCCCTCGAGTACCTCCTTCATCAATACAGAGAGGTTACCGTTAATCAAGAAATCGTGGATCTCCTTGAAGAGGCCAAGAACTGTCACAACCAAATTTCTAACCTTGAAAAGGAGGTTTTGGATATCCAAGTCAAATTGGATATGTATGAAAGAGCTCCTGGATCAAGACGTAACAGTCCACAGAAGACTAATGATCCTTCTGTGAGAAGAATTGTTGAGGAACTGAAGGATAACTTGAAGGAAATAAAGACTAATATTGAAATTTATGAAACTAAACAAAAATCTATTGAGGATGAATTAATCAAAATTCAAGCTTTGGAAAAACAAAGATACCTTCACTATTTTGATATGGAAAGAGAGAACAAGCAGGTTCATTTTTTCCTAATTTTGCTAATTTTTTCAGCTTAAAACTGAACTTGAAATTATTCTCAAGGAAAATGATCTTCTTGGACAGGCTAAAAATATTGCTGAAACTTCTTATAATGACCTCTTGAAGGACTTGAAGTAAAAGCGATTTTGTAGAATTGTTAACTTGTTTAGGAGAACTACAAAATTAGATGAAAGAAGCAACTTATCATTCCATTCAGACAGTTTTAGAAAGGAAAGATTTAATAATAAAGTTGATTTTGATAAGGTAAAGCCTGAAGAATACACTCGTGACACTGGTAAGGAAAATGAAAAATTGGGGGCTAATCTCCTAGACAAGTCTTCCTGGAGCAGACTTAACGCATTAAATATGAGAAGTGGACGCTCTCATCCTATTGCTACGGATGATAGTCATGAAATCAATGACTCCTATTCTCAAAGAAAAGGTCATTACTAGAGTAAGAAATTAAAAAAGTATGTGAACAAAAATTTTGTTGTAGTTTATTCTGTTATTTTTGTTTAGTATATGCACAAAACTATACACAAAAATAATGCCATTACAATTACTCGTCATCGTCTAAAAAAGATAAGAAAAATGAAGACAATTATTATACCATCTTCAGCAGCTTCCTCTGCAGCTTGTTCTTGTTCAGCTTCGAAGGCCAGATCATCTTCATTAACACCAATAGTGCTCTGTTCAAAGTCTTCAACATCAGCATCCTATTAGAATTTGAACATATAAACAATAGAAATACCTCATCTCTGGATTGGTATTTTCTTCTCATATTATTGAATTTGATTTTTTCACGAGAAAGTTGGGAAAGCATGGTCTTGACATCTCTGACATGTCCAAACTAGAAGTTTGAGTGAAAAGGAAGCCTAATATTACATCACTTTCGACTCCATACATCCATCCTCTCATTATACTCTCTGTGCATTTTGCAGGGTAAAGAAGCTCGGCCAGCCAAATTGGGTATTCTTCAAGAGGCTTTATTTCCTGAATAATTGAATGGAAAAATCAGAAATCTGTACGGGGTCTTTTCTTTCTTTGAATATATTTATGATATCACTTGAACTAACTTCTTCTGCGCCACCAGTATCACCCTTCTTTTTCTTGGCACCTCTAATAAAGGCTAAGGTGGGCTGGAATTTATTATGGAATTAAATGTAATGTACCTCGACGTGAAGTGGAGAGCGTCTAAAAAGAGAAACTAAGCTCTTCATTTTTGAAGAATAAATTTATTTGGGGGTGTATTTACAATAGTAAAGATACAAACACCACAACAGAATAATTATGCACCGTGAACCTTAACATCATCTTTACTTAATGCAATACCTTCTTGTACAAAAAATTCAGCGCAAGCTTGTCTTTGGTCACCAGTCAATTGGATGATTTCTTCTCCCTTTTCCTCAACAATGGTACCGTTACAGTTGAAGAGCTATAAAGTTAACATTTATTTCATAGTCTATTACTTTCTTGAAAGCCTTAAGGATCTTCTTGTAGTCGAATTCAGGAGGGATTCCTTGTATGGTTGTAATATATTTATTGGCTCTTCTTTGTTGGATACGAATATCTAGCGAATCATTAGATGGAATAAAACTCTATGCTTACGGATGAGTGAGCTGACAGCTTTATCTCCTCTTCCGATGTTGTCATCGAAACCTGATTGGAAAGTCAAGGATGGGTCCATTGAATTTAAGGAATAAATTTTTATGAAAAAACAATCTTAATCTAACATCTATTTAGATCTAACACACCAATCTGTCATTACAGACAATAGCTTGTCGGGTCTCTGGGTCTTCAAGCTTCCCTCTGAACACCTAAAAATTGAATTTCATCGAAGAAGGAGGAGAAATAATACATGTGTTCCTAGATTTTTTCTTTTTTCATGAAAAGGGTTCGTTTTGTTACTCTTTACTTCTCAGAAAATCATCTGATGTTGAGAAATATATTAAGAGTGCACTTTCTGAATAAAAGTATAAAATCTGTTCGTGAAATAAAAAATATATGATAAGGCAAACAAAGAAAGTTGAGCCTGAAAAAAACAAGGAGGGCCTCAGAATTATCACTAAAAAGTACCTTAAGGATCTCTGCCATGAACAAGGTCTTTACACAACTCCTTCACTCAACGACAAATTATATTTGCATTTTAAAGGATTCTCTAAGATTGAACATCTTGAAGAGTACACCAACCTCTGCACATTGTACCTGGAAAATAACATGATAAGGAAAATCGAAGGTTTAGAGAATCTTAAGCAACTCAGATTCTTGTATCTCCAGAAAAACAAAATATCTAAGATTGAAAATCTTGATAAACTTGAGAATTTGGTTTGTTTAAGTCTTGCTCAGAATCATATTGAAACAATTGAAAATCTGCATTCTCTGAAAAAACTAGAAACATTGGATCTATCTGGCAATTACATCATGACAGCTAAATCCATTGAAAAAATCAGGGAATGTCCATCAATAACAAGCCTTGATTTATCATCAAATGAAATAGAAAATGACGATAGAGTACTTGCCTACCTCCACGAGTTGCCAAACCTGGCTTGTCTTTATTTAAAGAACACAACACTGGCTTTAACATCTAAAAACTATAGAAGGAGATTAATTTATATCCTTCCTAAATTAAAATATTTGGATACGACGCCAGTGACCGATGATGAAAGAAGGACAGTGGTTGCATGGTTCAGAGGTGGAAGGGAGGGAGAAATGGAAGAGAAAATCAAAATGGCTCTTGAAAAGGATGAAAATATCAAATCATATCTTCGTGATGTTGATGGAGTCTTTTCTCGTATGAATGAAATTCGAGACAAAGAATTAAAAAAACTTGAAGAGGAATGGACAACCAAAAAGAATGCTCTTGAAAAGGAGAAGGAGAGGTTACAAAGAGACCCATTTGGGCAAGAAGCACTAAAGAAAGTTGAAGAAGAACTCAAGATAATTGAGAACAATCTTCAAAACAAAGAAAAAATTGTTGATGAATTACTAACTGAAAAGACCATGGGAGTCAATAAATTCCAGTGTATGATGGGTACACGAGATGAAAACGGTCAAACCAATTTCTTGGGAATTACAAGCAAGGAATTTGAGGAATATATGAATGATCAACAATTATTGTGGTTGTTAAAACAGCCTATTCAGAATAAGAAAACTATAGAAAACAAAGAAACAGAGGGTTCTCAGGATTATGAGAAGACTTTGACTACTTTTGGGACGAGATTTCAGTTCAAAGATAATCTGCAAAATGAGTTATTGCACCTATTAGACATCAAGGCGTACGATTTCAATCGAGTCAAATTAAAATTGAATGAATATATGAATTCTATCTCAACCAAAAACATGAAAATTGATCAGCTTCTGAAAGATACAGAATTCAGAAGGATTTATAGCTTAGTCCAACAAATATCTCTTTTTCTGGCACAAAATAAGGAAATCTAATTCTATGAACTCTTACTACTTTTCTGTCCAAAGATTTGTGATATTTATTTACTAGAGATTTCATACTTAATTTGCGTTAGTTAGATTTAAATTTATATGATGATCTTCGAAACCTAGCCTTAACGACATAAGTATACAGTCAACTTCCATTGAGTATTTGTGCATTCTCCTGAACGTTCTCAGAGAAAATATTCCTGTGAGTAATTTATTTTCAACTTCAGACTATTTTTTCTCTCACATAAAACCGTTTTCTGTCCACTCGAGGTGTATACTTTCTGATTGGCCAAAGCTGGATTTGAATAGTGTAGGCTATTTCCAATGTGAGTATTTTAAAATTGTGTGAGAATATTTTTCCTTGAATTCAATTAAATAAGAAACGTTATTTACAATAAAACACCTTATATAAATGGGAAACTGCTTAGTCAAGCCTTCAGATAAGGGAACTTCATCTCCCCGAAGGAACAGTGCAAAACCTCTGGAAGGTGATGAAGCACCCAAACAACTCGTTGTTGAACATATTAAGAAGCGATTTGAAGTCGACGATAAGGATGATCAATCAATTGTCTCACCCACAAGTTCCAATGTACATCCCTGAATAAAGTGTCTAATTTCCTTAGAAAGAAGCTCCTCAGAGAGGACAAAAGAGAGCAGTCGGAAAAATTAAGAAGGGCGAGGAGAAAATTGACGGAGATGTCATCTATGAGAACATTAAAAAGACTCCCCGAACCAAAAACAGCAACGATGTCATGTTCATCATAAACTGCCTAAAGAACCACTTCGTCTTTTACAATCTCTCCGAGAATGAACTGTAACAAAATCTCTGTTTGAATAACGTGAATAGTGAAAACATCGTTACCAAAATGTTCTACTGTGAAGTCCCAGCTAATGAATACATCTTCAAGCAAGGCGGCAATGCTAGTAGTTACTTTATCGTTGAGAAAGGAACTCTTGATGTCTACATCAATGATAAGTTGGTCAGAACCCTCAAGAGTGGGGATGGCTTTGGAGAGTTAGCTCTTCTCTACGGCGCTCCTCGTTCTGCATCCATCAAAGCTAACGAAAACTGCTACCTCTGGGGTATTGACAGACACACATTCAGAAAAGCCATTGAAGAAATGATTACCAAGGAATATGAAGTAAACCGTAAATTCATCGAAGCTGTCAAGTTCTTCAGTATGAAAATCCATTTCTCTTTTTTATCTTATAGACAACATGACTCATGAACAAAAGGATGCTATTGCTGGAGTTCTTATCAGTCAAAAATTCACCAAGGGACAAAACATTGTCAATGAAGGCGATCCAGCTTCTTCTTTCTACATCATCAAGGAAGGTTCTGTTTCTGTTCTCAAGGGTGGAAAGGAAATTCGTAAAATGTATAAAGGCGATTCTTTCGGTGAACAAGCTCTCTATTACAACACCACAAGAGGAGCAACCGTCAAGGCTCTTGACAATGTGATTTGTTTGGCTTTAGGTAGAGATACTATTACCAAGATTCTTGGTGACCAAGTCCAAATTGTTACATTCAGAAACGTCCAAAAGTGGGCTTTGGAAAAATCCGAGCCTTTGTCCAAGTTGACCAAGATCCAAGTTGAAAAGATTGTTGATTCCATGAAGATCTCCAACTACAAGGCTGGTGATATTGTCTGCAAGAAGGGTACTCCATGCTCAGCCAAATTGATCATTGCTATTGAAGGAAATGTTAAGAAGGTAAATCATATTGATTGTATTCTAAGAATATAGTCTAAGAGTGGAGCTATTGCCTTCAAGAAGGGAGAATTATTCGGAGATGCCTATATTGTCTCAGCTAATAAAGACAAGACGTAAGAATAAATCAAACAAATCTAAGCTATAGCTTTGATGAGGATTGGGTTATGGATTCAGATGGTGTCCTCGCTGAACTCACCCTTGAAAACTTCAATAAGTGCATCGGAGGCAGCTATGAAGAAGTCATCAAGAAGAACGAGAAGTCTCATGAGGTAATAGAGAGCCTATTCTAGCCTAAAAGCAATAGAAAAAAATGATGAATATTACCTCTGACCTCAAGGAACAAGGAAAGGCCGTCAAGCTCGAAGAATTGATCTTCTACAAGAAGCTCGGATATGGACAATTCGGTTCTGTTTATCTTGTCAGACACAAGAACCACGAACAATTTTTTGCCTTGAAGTGTGTTTCCAAGCAACAAGTTGTTGAACAATCTCTTGAAAAGCATCTTCAAGTAGAATTAATTTAGCCGTTTTAATTCGAAATAGCAAGAAAAAGCTGTATTGGAAGTCGTTAACTTCCCCTTCATCATGCAATTCATCAAAACCTTCAAGGATGCCAATTACATTTACTTCTTGGTTGAATATGTCAAGGGTATGGAACTTTTCGATGTCATCAGAGATATCGGTCTGTTGAGTACCTATGACTCTCAATTCTACATTGGTTCTCTGATCCTTGCTATTGAATATCTCCACACCCAAGGAATAATTTACAGAGATATAAAGCCTGAAAACATCATGGTCGACCACACTGTAAAAACAAAACTAGTCAAATTCTTATAATTTAGGGTTATATCAAGATGATTGATATGGGTACTGCCAAGTTCTTGAAGGGTAAGAACCCAGGTGGAAACAGAACTTTCACCATTATCGGAACTCCTCATTACATGGCTCCTGAAATCATTACCGGAAAGGGTTATACCCTTGCTGTTGATCTTTGGTCTATTGGTATAAGATTTGTTTTCTCTTTGTAAATATGAAAGGTATCTGCTTATACGAATTTATGTGCGGTATGGTTCCTTTTGGAGAGGAGGCTGAGGATCCATATGAGATTTATGAAGAAATCATTACCAAGCCCATCAAATATCCCAGCTACTTGAAGGACAAGAAGGCTAAGAGACTCATGGATCAATTGCTCAATAAAGTCGCTGAAGTTAGATTGGGTGGCTCTTTCGCTGCCTTGAAGGCTAATCCTTGGTTTGAAACTTTTGACTGGGTAAGGATTTTGAGAAATGTTTTGTAATCTTGTAGGATAAACTCCTTGATAAGGAACTCAAGGCACCTTACATTCCTCCCAAGGAGAAAATGATTTCTGATGCTGATATTAAAAAGATGGAATCTCTTGGAAAGAAGGTCATTACTGAAATTGAAGTAGTCTTCTTTAGATTATTCTTAATATTGGTAGGAAGAACAAAAGCATAATCCAAGGAAATACAAGAAAGAATTGGCCTCTGACCCCAATTGGGACAAATACTTCTAATTTTGTTTCCCTTTTATATTATAGCATCATAATTTTACATCAGCATAAGCCTGCATAGCCAATATTACAAAGAACCTGTTTTCTCATAAATTATCAAAATGTTCCCTTTTTCGTACTCGCCCCATTCAGAGCTATAAACGCATAGGATATTAAATATCTATGATAAGAATATCACCTCAACAAAAGGATGAAAAGGGAAAATTCTGTTGATGGAATAAATACCTGCAAAACATTTTACAACTCATTTGTTTTCTAATCCAGGTTAAGTATAAACCTTAATTTGTGGATAAATAACTGTTCTTGTATTAGCACAAGCACAAATAAGAAACAATTTATCAAAGGTGTATTAAGTTCCTTGGAGCTATTGGGTTATTAAAACTATCTATAAATAGAAAGAGGTATAAAGAGATTATTCTAAACCTTGCCTGTGACTTTTTTCCATTTCTGATAAGTATCTTGAGACATATTGAGCAGAGAATTCAAAGGCTTTATAGAAAATTGTCTAGAAATAAATTATTGTCTTCTTTTCTTACTCAATAATACTAAGGCCCATTATTGTATGGAGAGTATGAACAGGGTCCGACATCTCTGAATCAGGATATTTACAGAATCCACCCTATTTATTGATATTCATATTGATCTCCTTTACATAAGGAAATTGGCATGCCATCAAGTAATTTAATAGCTGTTCCACATTGATATGACTTTTCACGCCAAGGATATCTAGAGTTCCTCCTACCCAGAATGAATAGCAAGAGTCAGGAAATTTATTAATTCTTCCCTAAAGTATTATTAAAATTCAGTTCCTCTCTACTTGAAAACCAGATTCTTGTCGTTGTAAGCACCAACCTATGATATGATTTTTGTAGTGTATTTTATCCTCATGTCCAAGTAATTTCAAAGAAGCCACAGCAAGAAATGTAGCCGCCGCTTGACATTAGAAAACCAAAATAGATTTTATACCATGGGATTCTCCATTTATTCCAAATCCATACGCATAGTCTGCATTCTGGCATTTTTCAATAAATTCCACAGCCTTCTCTTTATTAATGCCAGACCAGTCATTTATGAGATGGGCTATGCAACAAGCGGCATATAAAAACCTCAAATCATATTCTCTTGAATTGAGGGTTGACAGGAAACTATAACATGTTAATTCCTTTGAAAAAACTAACTAGTTACCATCCATTTTCAAGTTGCAATTTTTTTAGTAATTTAGAGATTCCCTTTTTGTCGACTCTTGAAAGATCATCTCCCAACATTATGAGACAACATAAGGCTGGAAAAGTATAGACTAAATTGCCTGTATAGTAAGGGTTCTTTTCAAGATCTTCAATTTTATATTCATCTTTATTGGTAAATCCTAAGAATGGCCCTCCCAAGAATCCATAATTAATCTTATCGTTGGATTTGTCATCTGGTGAGTCTCTATTGATGCATTGGTTTGCATAAATATATTCTATAATTGCCTCTTTATCTATTGCTACAGAATCCAAGGACTCAAGGAGGTCTAGTCCTGTCAGGACAAAATATAAATTGAATAATTTGTGACATTCATGAGGAATCAATTCTCTAAATAGATATAAAATATCCCGCTGTTCTTATTTACGGTGGAAGATCCTGGAGCCACATCATCAGAAAATGAATGTGTCTTTCCCTTGTGAAGTTATGTTGTTCCATAATGCGAAATGAAAATTTTATTGTAATATCAAAAAGAGAGTCTTTATTTTGTATAAAAAGGTTAGAAAATAGAGAAAGGGACTTATGATTGAAGTTTTCCTATGCCGTCAGAATTAAAAGGATTTTTGGATGTTTATAGGAATTATCTCAAAAGGGAAATTTATATTGGCATGCTGGGCCTTGCTTTTAATTGAGAGAATTAATTTATTTGGATATCTTTTTTTGAAGAGAAATGGTCAAGTATGATGACGGAAACCAAAACGGCGTCAAGCCAAATGGGATCAAGAAATCCCTGAAAAAGAAGAATAAGTCTATCCAAGAAGCAATCAAGAAAAAGGCTTTAAAGAAGAAAATACCCAAAAAGAATGAAATTGAGGAGCAAAATGAACCAGAAGAAATCCAAGACGAACTCCCCGTCGAAGATCAAAACGAAATCGTCGAAGAAGTTATAGATGATGTGGAAGAGCATAAATCTAACGAAGAAGAGGACAATGCTCCTATTAAGAAGCCAGCCAATCATATTATCAAGATCCTAGAGCCACTCATTTCTCTTGAACCTATTTACACTGGAGGAAAAGTACAGCTCGGCAACCATGATAAGAACATCTATGCACTTTGTAATAACGAAATTGTCGTTTATTCCTTGGAAGAGAATAAGGTACTCAGAAAGATCACTCAGGTAAAGGAAATTGATTTTTCATAATCTTTCAAGGAAAATGAAGAGATTGGATGCTTTGTAGTTCATCCTAAAGAAGATTCTATTGCTTACTTCACCAAGAATTTCTTGTTGAGATATGTTTCTCTTGTGGACAATACAGTCATCAGAATATGGAAGGCATGAATATAATTACTTAGCACTAATTAGTTAGATTCTGAAACACACAGTCCTTGATATGGCAATTGACTCCACAGGACGTCTTCTTGCCACAGGTGCAGCTAACGGTCATATCCAAGTTTATGACTTGAAAAAGGGAAATAAGACTCACACATTCCAGAATAACAGGGGACCAGTTATCAGAGTTGATTTCCATCCCCAGCCTAATAAGCTCTTCTTGTTCTCCCTCGCAGAAGATTACACTCTTAAATTCTACGACCTTATCATCAACACGTAACACAGGAGAAATATTTTAGATAATTTAATAGATGTGTGAAGACCTTTAAGAACTTTGAGTCGGTGCCCCAGAACCTTGCTGTCTTGGATGATGGAGTCCATTTGGTCACATCCTCACTTGACACAAAGATCAACCTCTATAATGTTCAAAAGAATGAATTCTTGACACAGCTCAATGCCTATGATGTAAGAGGAGTAAACAGTTGAACTTACTTTCTAGGAAATTGCTGGAATTGAAAGTTTCAAGGCAATTGAGCCTAAGTCTAAGGAAACTAAGAGATTCTTGGTCTTTGGTGGTAGGACTGGTGTCTTGAAGACTATAGATCTTTCTACTGAAGGAGCTGATACAATTGATCATGTTTACATGAACTTCGAATCTATCATGAAGATAATGTAACAACCTTTCTGAACGATCTAATTCTTCATAGAAAATTCTCCCACTCAAATAAGTTGTTGGTTGTCTCATCTGAACAGAACTTCACTGTCCTCTCTTATGCTATCAATAATAAAGGAGAACTCTGGTTCACACCTGAATTCCAACTTCCTGCTTTCAATGATGAAATTACTGATGTCAAATTCATCAAACACAGAGAAGAAAACATGGATGACTATATCGTCTATTCCACAAACAGTGCTCAAATAAGGTAACAAGTATGGAACATGAATCTTATTTATTAGAGTTTTCTTCCCTGAAACTGGAAATACTAAGTTCCTGTGGGGCCATAGCGATATCGTTTTGGCTCTGGATACCTTCGGATCATACATTGCTTCAAGCTCTAAAGATAATATGATCAAAATCTGGAAATATACAGGATCAGATTTCCTTCTTTTGGGAACTCTTTCAGGACATAATCAATCTGTCGGTACCATCCACTTTGCTCCACAAAGAGGACATTATTTATTGTCTGGTTCAGCTGATCTAAATGTCAAGCTTTGGGACATTAAGGAGATCATTGATAATTACAATGGAGAGCCCTTGGAAATCTCTTCCGCCAAGCACACTGTCATCGGACACCAAAAGGACATCAACTGTGTCAGATTCTCTCCTAATGAGAAGCTTATTGCCTCTGCCTCACAAGATAAAACCATAAATGTAGAATATTTCCATGACATTTCGTGAACTATTAGATATATCAGCCTAATGGACTCAAGGTAAGAATGACCCTCAGGGGACACAAGAGAGGAGTCTGGGATATTGCCTTCTCTCCAGTAGAAAAGGTCCTTGCTTCAGTCAGCGGAGATACCACTATAAAACTCTGGAATCTTAATGATGGTAACTGCTTACAAACCTTCGAAGGACATTTGGCCTCAGTTTTGAAAGTTTCATTCATTTCATATGGTCTTGAGCTTGTGACAAGTATTTGAGAAGTATCTTATGTAATATTTTTAGCTGGAGCTGATGGACTCATGAAGGTCTGGAACGTCCGTAAGAATATCTGTGTCAACACTTTTGAAAAGCATCAGGGCAAAATATGGAGTTTGGATACTAGACTCGACCCTGAAACCGGAAAATACCAGGTTCTTACTGGAGGCAATGATTCTTTGCTCTACCTTTGGGAAGACAGAACCTTGGAAGCTGAAAGAGAAAAGAAGGAGGAAGAGAACAAGAAGAACCTTCAACAACAACAGCTCTGGAACTTGATGAGAGAAAACAAGTATATGGAAGCAGGAAAGCTGGCCTTTGATCTAAATATGACCAAGAGATTCATAAATGTTATGGAAAAAATCTATAATGGCCACAATTTCAGAACAAACTTCCTTCTTTTGGAAGAAGATGAGAATGAGAACCAAGATTCTTTGGAAAAATCTGAGGAGTATAAAAAGACTTTCGTTGATCTTGTCAATTATTGTATGCAAACCGACTTCAGAAGACTTCTCATTATTATTAGAGACTTGAATACCAGCAATAGATATTCCAGAATTGCTCAGGAGATGCTACATCTGGTGCTACAGGATGTCGATTTTGAGAATCTTGAAGAAATGAAGAAGGAATTCCAGAAGGGAAGTGAAGAAATGTCCTTTAATGATTTGTTGGATGCCTTGCTCTCATATTCTGAAAGACATTTCACAAGAATTAAGAAGTACGTCAAGAAGACCTTTTATGTTGACTATATTTTAAAGCAGTCATTTTTGTTTACGAGTTCAGAAAAATAATGTGTAAAAACATAACCCTGTAAATTTTACAATGAAACAAACCTTAAACATCTAATTATGTCCCACAATATACAAGCTCATGCACCAAGCATTTAGTATCCTTAGATAATGTAAAATATTATATAAAATAATTCTTGTCATTGACAAGACTTGCTTGCTTTTCATTTTTTATTTTCTTGCTCTCAGGGGCATCAGCGAACAAATTGAAGAAGAATTTCTTATTCTCGTCTATCTCAAGAATAGAAGCCATATTTCCAAATCTATACAGGTAATTAGGAGCACTCCATACCGTCATAAATCTATCATTAAACAACAACTGATATCCTTCCATACACAATTGATGTGCTCTGAGGAAATGAGTCACTTTATTCAGCCTCATAAATCTATCAAACACATCCTCTCCAAACATATACCCTGCACCTCTAGCAGAAATAGTAAATCCCATATTGTCAGGATCAGGATCAGACCACATAATATCAGCCAGAGGACCCTCATGTGGAATTTCTTGGAATCTCTTTAGTGTACTTAGCTCATCAATAGTCTCAATATGTGGAGACAACCCTCCATGGACACATAAAATTTCATTATCAATCAAGGCTCCTATTGGAAGATAGTCAAACATATCGGTGATGTGCTGCCATACCATTATATCTCCATATTTCGTCTGGCACTCAGTATAAAAACCATAGGTTTGTGTCACCACACGGGTCTCATGATTTCCACGGATTAATGTTATTCTCTTAGGATATTTCAACTTTAAGAGGGCTAACAAGACTATTGTCTCAATACTGTGTGGACCTCTATCGACATAGTCACCAAGGAACAAGTAATTAATATCAGGGACGTTCCCTCCAACCTTGAAGATCTCTAATAAGTCGTAAAATTGTCCATGAATATCTCCGACAACTGTTATGGGCGAAGAGAGAATTTTTATGTTATCCTCTTCGGTCAAGATCTCTTTCAATTTTAAACAGATAACTTTGATGGCTAATTCTTCAAGCAGCTCTCCTTTCTGAGCCTTCTCCAGGTAAAAATCGATGTCAAATGCCATAAATTTTATTGAAGTCTTTTGAAATTTAAAAAATTTGCAAGATTACTGAATATTTCACAGAAAAATGAATTCAAGTAAAAAAAAAATGTACAATCATAAAAAAAAATATGGACAACACTTTCTCTTATAAAATTAAATTGAAATCACATTCTAAATATTCTGAGCCAGAAGCTCTCTTTGCCTCAACTTCAAGAGTTTATATAGTTCAGCCTTCAAGTTCAGCTCACTTGCAAGAGTGTTCAGTCTGTTTCTAACTTCTAAATTAGGTTCATTATTGGCATTGTTCTATAAATCATTATTATTGAGTAAACAATTCATACATGAAGCTTATTCAGGAGGTTCTTATACTCCCTCTTCAACTCAGTAATCTCTCTTTCAACCTTCACAATCTCCATGGAAACTTCTTCCTGACTCATTCTTTCGATATCATTCTGTTGCTTAGTTGTAACTTGGGGCTGGGTGATAATCATATTCTCCTCTGAATTCTTGGCCAAATGTGTAGGAGCAGGAGTATTAGGTTCATCTAACAATAAGATAATAGTACAAATCACACTACTTGTAGGGTTAATGCTATTAGTGCTGAGCCTGGCCATGGATGCAGACCTCTCAGGATGGCCGGTAGTTGAAACACCAAGTCCGAGGTTCTTTCTAATAGCGGCTGATTCAGTTTCACTTATTAGGCTCTGTCTTCCAGATCTGAAGATGTCGGCTCCTCTGATAACTTCATTGCTAAAAACTTTTTCTACAGATTTAGACTCGCTTCTGGTCTTCTTCTTTAATAAAACATTGCCATTCAATGAGGCATGACTTGCTGAGCGAACAGGAGAACTAGGATATTTGTTCTCAGTGGTAAGAGTGCTGACTCTTTGAGATACATAGACACCGCTGTCATTTAATTTGGGTGTTCCTTTTTTATTTTGAATTATTTCGGGTTCCTCGAGATCTTCTACAGTAAGGAAACGTTTTCCGTTGCTCAGGGATTTTCTGTGAGAAGGAGATCTTGAATGAGACTTGGATCTAGACTTTGATTTTCTTCTTCGGTTTGCAGGCTGTTTCTCTTGGGCTTGCTTTTCTAACAGAGCCTCAATCTTCTTTTTCTTGTACCAGACTATGATTCAAAAAATAAAAGTAACTATGTTACGATCTTTAAAATGAGGATTGCTAGAGTCCTTCTTCAATTTAGCCATAACTTCGTTATTGATTTCAATCAGTTGTTTTATGATATCATCCTTTTCAAAGATAAGAGCTTCTAATTTGACCTTGGTCTTTTCGAACAAGGCAATTTTCTTCCTTTCAGCTTCAAGACTATCTCTTTGATTTTGATCTTGTTTCTTTAAATCATTTGTTTCCTGATTTAAAGTCTATGATATTCGTTATAAGGAAACTTTATATTTTACTTCAAGTCTTTCTTCATAGGAAGTTACCATATTTTGCAGGCTCTTTTCCATCTCTGAAATTCTCTTACTGAAATTAGCTTTATCTTTCTCATATAAGGAAGTTATAGAGGTAAGCTCATTTTGAAGAATTTGATTATGCCTCTGCAACTCAAGGACCCTCTGATCATGTTCCTTGATCATCTCTTGGCATCTTCTTTCCAGAGCAGCATTTTCGTTCATGAGCTATAAATTATTATGATATATCCAATTATTACTCTGTTGATTTCGGTTTCGTATTTCTGCTGTGCAATAAAAGCTTCTGTTTTCTCACTTTCCGCTTGGCATAGTCTTCTCCTTTCTGCTTCCAACTGTGAAAGTAATTCTTCAATTTTTCTCTCAAAATTATCACGGTCCTAAGACATAAATGTTTATTACTCTTTCTTATACTTGGGCATTCTGTTCTAAATGACGATTTTTCTCGTTCTCAAGAGCCTCTATTTCCTTTTGGCTCAGAGCTCTTTCTTGGTTTAGGAGGTTGATTTCTTCCTTTTGTTTCATAATTTGAAGTTTCAAAGTGGTCAACTCACTTTCTTGCTTTGTTGCAAGGGCCTGAGTCTTTGATAAGGTTTCTTTTAGTGTGTTATTCTCAGCTGCTAGGGTATTTGCAGTGTTTTCATATGCAGCTAGTTTCTGAGAAAGATTATTTATTTGCTCTCTGAAGGAATTTCCTTGCTCTTCCAAAGTCTTATTGTGCATTTTTTGTAGGTTTGAGATCTTATTTTGAAGAGCGGTGTTCTCGTCATCAGCCTTTTTTAATCTTTCTTGCAAGGCTTTCATGGCTTCTGCTACAGCATTCTTTTTCTCAGTTTGAGGAGTGGCCAAAAATGGGCTTGGAGTTCTAAAATTCTCTTTATTGCTAGACAGAGGAAGGTCTCCTTCAGTATTAATTCTAGACGAGACAGTGTTTAGAAGTTGGTCGTGTAAAGATAATTTTCTATCAGACGAAGAAGGTCTTAGGGTGGTTCTAGCTGAAGTCTTCTAATGAGATTAGTTTAATTGTAGGATTTTTACATTAAAGAGGGGAGTTTGGAGATTGGCAAAATTCTGAGTGGTTGGTCTAAGAGGTTCTTTGGTGAGATTTGAGTTGGGTTGCACCATATTACTGAAACTTAGATTGACATTAGCCAAGTTGTTGGCAATCATGGCAAGGTTCTCAACATAGTTTCTATCAGTAGTGGGGAGTTGGGATAGGTTATTTCTAGTACTTTTTAAATCTGAGAGGTTGTATTTCTCTAAAATGGCATTGACGTTTGGGTTGGATATTCCAAGCAAGTTGGGTGTACTTTGAGTATTTACGCTGGCACTTCTGATACGTTCTACACTTCCATGGTCTTATTGATATAATAACTATATTGAATATGTTACCTTCTCGGGATGTGGACCCTTCTGCAGTGAGTAATATAATCTCTGCGTCATCGGGAGTTGTTAGGAGTCCAGTACTGAATGGATATAATAATTTGAGGTAAATATTACCTTTGCTTCTGAGAATTATGTGATATAGTGGACAGCTAATAAATATAAGAAGAAAGAAAGATGGATAATTACTCTTGAACAGCTTGAGTATCTGTTTAGATTGAGGATATCCTTTTCTAATCCTGTGACTTGCATGGCGGACTTATTTTACGTTAACAAATATAAAAACAATTCATAATTTAACGTTAAATAAAAAGGCGTACTTTTGAAAGAATACAATGAAAGATAGGAGGAAAATAAGGCCAACCTCTTAATAAAATTTGTGCTTTTGACATATCCAAAACTAACATTTCGAAAAAATGGCAAACTATTTACAAGCTAACCTAAAACATCTTCTTCCTTTTATGCTTCAACAAATTGCCAAATTCCATCAATAAAAGTTGAGCCTAATAAATCAGGAAGGCAATACAGAGAAGATAGATGAGAAGTATTAATCTTATTATTTCACAAAATGTTGGACCAAAGAAAGGTTAATGTTATCTCTTATTCTTATTTTCATTTAAGCATCATGTTGATACGCATTTCATATTTCTTTTGATTCAAAACGAACCCCAGTGTAATTTTTGAAAACTTGTAAGAAGTTCAAATGTTAACAGATCTGACTAGGATATTCCAAGACCTACTAAAACAGGTCCTTGTTCAAAAATTTCTATGCCTTGGACAGTTTGAAAGAAGACAAAGTATAAAGCTTATATTTTTACAGAGCAATTTGTGGAAAATAGTCCGATTGGTATAATTATAGATAGATTACAAAAAAGATCAAAACCATAAGGACTCCAGTGAGCATCATGATAGTGCAGATTTGGGATCTATCGTTAGTCTTTAAGAGGATAGCCAATTTCTTTTGGACGAAGTTCATTTTGGCTAGGGTCTTGTCCATTTGGAGATCGAGATCATCCACGATTTCTGCTTGTTTATTAATTTCGTTGTTCATATTGAGGGCATATTGGTGGAGCTGGGAAGTGACCTGACCAAGTTCATTGATATGTTCGTCTTGTTCTCTGAGGGCTGCTCTTTGATTCATATTTTTGAAAATGAAAATAATAAATTAAAGATGAATTGGAACAGCGACTATTTATCTTGATATGTTCTAACAAAATTGTTAATAAACAGAAGGTACATAGAGAGGTAAAAAGGGTGAGATAAATAATTTATAAGTATATAGATAGCATCCAAAACGAATTATTATTATTATTACAGTCATTTATTTCGCATTCTTAGACACCAGATCTCCTCTGATTTTCTAATAGACATTAAAAACTCAAAACTTTACTCCTTACCTGGTCAAGCTTTTTCACCATTTCTTGACGCCTTTTCAAGTCTTCTTTCTTCTTTTCCTCCTCCCTCTTCTTTTTAACCTCAGGAAGGAGTTCATAGTTCTTATTAGTCAAGGCAATCATCTCTTTTTTATCAACCTAACCAATCAAATCTTTTCTTAAAGATGATTACTTGGACTTTCTTTCCAGCTGCAAGTCTAGAAAGTAGCTCTGGATTAGGCTCTTTTTTTCCTTTAGTGAAAGGATTAGTGATCTCATCTTTAGTGGTCTTAAGATTGTTGCCCTCACTTTCTTCTTGCTTGGGCTTGATGAGATTTGGTTTCATCATTTCCTTTCTAAGTCTAAGGATTTCCTCCTTAGTTCTAGTGCCCTTAGATTCCTTTTCTTCGTGCTTTTGCTTTTCTCTTTGTTGCTCGTATCTCTCAATCATACTCTTCTTCTTTTGGGCGAATCTCTCAGCTAAGCTGATAGGTTTTGCCTGTTCATTTTCTTCAGCTGTAAGTTGGTCTGATTCTATTTACTATTATGATTTGTTAAATAATTACCATCATTTGTGTTGAATTCCATTTTCCAACCCTTCTTCAAGTCATTCTTTTGGAACTCGCTAGAAGTCTGGTTAGTTCCGAAGGTTTGGTAATGAGAGGATTTATTGACTTCAGTGAGTTTGCTTCTGTCAAGAGAAGACTTTGTAGCGCTCTAAAAATTACTAAAAGTATTTGTAATACTTACTCTTTCTCCCCTATCTGAGATGGAGTAATCCAATTCCTCATCAGGAGAAGAACCGTTGGATTTGTTGGTTCGGACATATCTGTCCTGTTCAGGTGTGGACTCATCCCTGTATTGTCTTCCTCTGTTGAATTGCTTGGTTCCAAAGTCCTCATCTTCATAATTCTGTTCTTTAATCTTGGGTGATTTATGAGATTTATTTTCTTTGGGATTCAAGAACTTCTCAAAGAAATCTTCAGTTTTCTTTTTGAGTTCATTGATCTCTTGTAATTCGTTTCTGTCTCTATAAGGAGAGTTGGAATCTCTTCTTTCAGCCTCTTCAACTTCGTCATCGAAGTTGATGAGTCTGTTTTTCTTCTTTGAGGAGGACTCAGGACTGTACTTCTTGGGAGGATTTCTTTCCTCTGGTCTTGAGTAGTCTTGATATCCACGAGAATATTGGTCAGTTTTCTCAGCGCTTAATTTCTCCTTGAGCTTCTTTCTGTCATTTTCAAGCTTCTGAAGGAATTCTTCCTGTTCTTTGATGTAGTTTTTAATGTCATTTCCAGTGTAGTCTTCGACTTTCTTGGAGGTGCTAGGAGGAGGGCTTTGTTGCTTGACGTATGTATTCTGATAGTTGCTTTCAACGTTGATGGATTTCTCAGGAACCATAACGTTGTTGTTAACAATGATTGGTTGAGTTGCAACATAGTTAGCTTGGATAGTGTTATCAGGAATGGGGAATCCAGGGTTCAAAGGGTTCATGGCGTAAGGATTTGGCATCATTTGTGGAGGGAATTGACCGGGATAATACATGGGCATTTGAGGGTAAGGTTGAGGCTGTGACATGAAGTTGTTGTATTGGGGAACAAGGTTATTTTGAGGGTAATATTGAGATGAAGGCGAGTAGGGGAATGGTTGTTGTTGAGGGTTGAGGTTGTTTTGGATGCCAAAGGGATTATATTCATATCTGTTAGAGGTAGTGGATTCGGGATAGAAGCTCTTTGATGTACCATTGAACTTTTCAGCGCTACTTAAAGCCTGACTGTTGTAAATATTCTTGTTAGGTGAAAGTGGAGTTGTAGAGTCGAATTTAGATTGGGTCTGAGAGGGGCTTTGTTGAGGTGAGACGGACTTCTTGGGCTTGAAGACAGCCTTATCAACATCAATAACAAGATCTTCATTTTCAGGGTAAGAGTTTTCTTCTTCTCTAATTGGGTTCAGGCTCTTATTCTTGAAGTCTCTGCTCTTGGTACGAGCTCTACTATTTTCCTGAGAGGAATCGGTTTGGGTGCTGCTGAAGCTGCCCTTATCTCTTGATCCTCTCCTATGAGCAAGGTTAGGACCTGTAGAGTTCTCTTTAACATATTCTTTTTTCTTCCATTCTTTGTTGGTTCCAACTGGCCCACTGACGGTTGCTGAGCTAGTTGCAGGCCTCTTTTGTTTCTTGATAGAATTCTTAGAATCAGCTCCACTGACAAGACATCTATCATCTTCATACACTCTTTGCTCAATTGGAGTAGCTGGATAGTCAACAAAGAAATAGAAGATTATTACTTGGTCTGTGGACTTCACGGATGGGTTCCTTATCGAGGAACTTGTCTTCGAATTCCTTAGCAGCAATATTCTGATTTCTAGTCAGCTTGAAATTGAGCTTGGAGGGTTTAGGCTCCAACTCAGCACTTTTCTTCGATTTTTCAACCCTGGAAATGTGGTCAAATTTGGAAAGAGTCTTCATCTCGCTCTCAAATTCGTCCGCAAACTAGGAATATTATTTCACTACAGTGACATGAATATACCTTCTTGCTCTTTTCTTCTCTAATGGCTTTATGTCCTCTTTCTTCAGCAATTCTCTTGTTGTCTTCTTTCAAATGCATAGACTCAGTTTCACGTTGCTTCATTCTTTCGATCTCCTTCTCAGCCTTTTCATGAGCAGTCTCAACTTCAATCTCATGTTTGTGACTAACGACAATAGGATGATGCAAGTGGGTCTTAGTATAATCAATCATGTTTGTTTTGGTCTGGTAATTTTTCCTGGAGATATTCTTGTCGAACTCAGAGTAAGAAGTGAATTCTTCCTCCACAGGAACAGCTAAACATAAATATTTCTTTAGGAATATAGTACGCTTATTCTTTTGAGCCTCTCTATATTCAGCAGCTATTTTATGGGCACTTAGAAATGAGCCAGATTATACTTAAAACTTACTGTTCATATTCACTTTCCAAAATTTGCTTTCTTCTTTCGAGAAGTCTTCTGGCCTCTTCGGTTTTTTCCTCTGCCATCTTTCTTTGCCATTCTAGAGCACTCTTAGCTCTTTCATTCATTGTGTGATTAAGTCTGGCTTGTTCTTCTCTTTCTTTTTCCTGATGCTCTGCCTAATTTGATTTAAGAATATTTGATTTGAGGGCTACTTTGAGTTGTTCATGATATGAAGCATCACGATGGGCCATTCCTATTCTTTTTAGAAAATAAGACCAGTTTAGAGTACCTATCTCTTTTTCAAAGATTTCTTTCTGTGCAGCCAATTCCTTAAGCATTTCGACCTTCTTTAAATATTCTTCCATTTTTTTCGTGAATTCATCCTTATGGGCCTTAAGCTCCTTTGAATATTTATATTGCTCACGTCTCTGTCTGGCCAGCTCTTCTTCTTGCTTTCTTACCTAAGAAATTTTAGTCTCATTGGGATTTGGCTTACGGCCAGGATTCTAGCTTTATAGGCTTCTTTTTCTTTCTTAGCGAGATAAGCAGACCTTTCTATAGTCCCGTAAAATGGGATTCCTCTATTTAGCTCATTGGGATGACAGCCCTCAAATTCACTATCTGTAGAATCATCTTGAAATTCATTCATGCTCATTTTGCTAGGTTCCTTCATGATTCAATAATTTGCTTTCAAAATTTGATTCAGTTTGAATAAACTTTAACTTTGAAATAATTAAATAGAAACTAGGACTACTACATCCAGAGTGTTTGGCTGAGCTTACACCCAGTCGTCTTCAAAAAATGATTGATCTCTCCTAGACTAAGATTTTATGCTATGGATCTAATTTCAATATACGGTATAAGATACTATAACGAGAAGTCTTATTTTTTATAACGAACATGGACATTACAAGGGGATTGCTGTCTCTATTTGATATGCTTTATTTTCATTATTCTGGGTTTGCTTCTTTACTAGTTACAAACGAATTGTTTTTTCTTTGTTTTTTTATTGTACTCTGAATCTAATACATCAATCGTTGCTCTCCTGTAATTCTCTAGCATGGTTTGAAGCCAAGAAAAGGATAATCTAAGGAGGGCGTCCTCAAGGTAACTTACTATGCCAATCCAATTTCAAAAATTAGAAAATCAAAATATTTTTTATTTCAATTCCAAGAGAAAAACTTCAATGAGAGTCAAAGTTAACTCCTGGAATGCGGTTGCTACATGGGTTTGGAATATTGAGAATCAAACTGATTGTACCATCTGTCAATTATCCCTTGAAAATCCTTGTCCTAAATGCAAATTCCCTGGTGACGAATGCCCTCCAAGTAAATCGAAAGCCTTTTGAGTTATAATTTGTCTAGTTCAGGGAGCATGTAACCACCATTTCCACTTACATTGTATCATAAGATGGACTGATGTAAATGAAGTTTGTCCACTTTGCAGAGAAAAATGGGCTGTTAAGAGTGACTAATAATTTAAATAAATATATATCAGGCAAAAATATGTATTTCTGACATCTCTACATGGTGATAAGGATCTATAGTGTATGTGATTCTTCCTTTCATTTGAATTCCCACAGTGGGAAATTTGTACTTTAATTGAATTGTCTGTTGATTTAACGAAATTAATAAATATATGTACTAAGAAATGTCTTCAAAGATTGATTCCGTTAAGCCTACGCCCAAGCAATCTGCGTCTTCTTCCAAGATAATTCAAAATTATTCCAAAATGCTTCAAAATTTTGTTTCAAGACCCCAAAGTACAACCCGCCATCAACGTACAAATTCTGATTATATGCGCATAGATTCAAAAATAATGCAAAACCAATCAGGGTATAATCCATATGCTGTCAGTGCTGAAAAGAAACAGGCATATTCCTCTAGGTAAAATTTCCCGAGCATTTTGTCTTATAATGTATAGAAGCCCAATAAATACATCAAGAAAGGCATCTGCGGGTCCTAGTTCATCAAAGGACGTGAACTTGGCTCGCAAAAATACAATAAGCACATCAAGGAAAAACAGTCTCAGTAAGAATTTGCATAGACATACCTAACTTTTTAGCTAACTTTTCAAATGTTCCTACATCCAACCTAAATCAACCTAATGTGGATAAAAGCCCAATCAACTCCAAGCCTCAGAAATCTTCATCACAACCCAAATATCATCATGCCAAATCATCCTCAATAGACGTGAAAGCCACTGAATCAAAACCAGCTACATTGGAAAGAAGATCCTCTTCTAAGAAGATCATAAATGCCCCCTATTTTAAGCTCCATCTCATCTCTAATAACCAGTGTGCTTCCACAAACGTCAGCCCTGCCCGCAAACAGTCCGCCTCTAGAATAAATGACTCCAGAAAGGAATCTTTTTCCGCTCTTATGCTAGACTTTAAGAACTTCGAAAATTTCAACTCTATCAAAGCCCCAGTCACATCCAGAGTTCCCAAAGACAGCAAAATAGAACCCCCTAGCTGTTCTCGAGATAACTCTCCCTATTCTTATAGATCTGTAGAAAAGAGATATGCTACTCCATTCTCTAATATGGATAAAAGCAGAGATAATTCAACAACCCCTAGAGTTATCAATCCTACCAATGGTCCAGCCCCTGAAAAAGATATATTCAAGAGAATGAGGGAACAGATTAAAACCGGACAAAATACATCACATCTCACTAATGTCAGTAACTACTATTCTAAGGATAAGAAATCTTCTGAGACTCCTCTTAAAAAATACCTCAATGGTAGTTCAGCTTTTCAATCTATTTTCAAAAAGGTCTCCAAGTACATGAATAAGAGACCTTCCCAAGGAGAAATCAAAACTGTAAATATCAGTGTCAATCCCAATGAGAATAAATCATCAATCAACCTCAAGCCACAAAGCCGCAAAAATAGCGTAAGCCGCACTGATATTCCAAGCTATCTCTTAGATGACAGTGAAAGAACCCTCAAACCATACCTGAATAATGTTTTTGGTGATCGCTCAGCTAGAATGATTAAGATGAATGACGTTTCAACTGTAAGACCATCCAAATCTAAGGTTCAATCAAGAGAAGCAAGCCCGAGATATAATTCAATAACAGACCGTTCTAATGTTACCAAAAGAACCATTCCTGCTGGGGATGATCGTCCCACTACTCCAACTCAATGCTATGATAACAATAGCAAATTCGTTATAAATGATTCCCTGAGAGTAAAGGAGAAGAAACTATTCGGTCAAAAAATGGAACAAAACGAAAATGACTTTGATATCAACCCAGAATCCATTAAAGTCTACATGAATCTCAAAGAGAATAGACCTCCTAACTTCTTTAAAGACGATAATCCTAAGTCCCAGAGAATTAGATCCACTTCTCCTTTGGAAGAGAAACTCGATGTGAGATCTCCTATTATACACAGACCCAAGCCCGCTATCAATGGAGGGGTTGCCCTAAACTTGCACAATGACTCTCCTTTAATAGGAAGCCCACCTCCCAGAAAGCCCTTAGTCAACGATTCTAATTCAGATATATCATCTTTCAGTGTCAATATTAACCCTAATGTTGGGGCAAACATTCTTAAAATGAAAAACGAGCCAGGAAATATTCCAGCCCCCAAGCCCCACCACAAGAAGAATTCTAAGTCTGTCAGTCAAGTTAGTCAAATAGATCAAGTAATTAAAGGTCTAAATCTCCCTATCAATCTCTCCAAGCTTGAGAAAGAGAATGCTCTAACTCCCAATGGCTCTGCTCCTAATAGTCAAAACACCTCAATGATCAATATTTCCAAGCTCAATTTTGCCAATAATTACTCTTCCAAGACCATCTCGACTTCAAGAGTGGTCCAAGAAGAAGGAGCTGATGATGAGTACTTGAGGGACAGACTTATAAAGATGATCGGAGAAAACTTCAGACTTAGGAATATATGCCCTCCTACCAACTTAGATTTCTACAGACTTGTCAAGATGATTGGGAAAGGAGCTTTTGGTAAGGTCTATTTGGGTGTCCATCTTCTGACAGGAAAATATGTTGCCATCAAATCTATTGAGAAGCAATACATGAAGGATGAAAGCTCTAAGAAAAAGATCTTCCAAGAAGTCTTGATTCTTAAGAAGACTAACCATAAAAATATTATCAGATTATTGGAAGTCTTTGAAAATAAGAAATATCTGTTCATGGTTCTTGAATATGCTGCTCATGGAGACCTCTTAACTTATGTTAAGAAACACCAAAGACTGCCAGAAGATGAAGCTAGACGCATTTTCCTTCAAATTGCAGCAGGTGTAAGGTACTGCCATCATAGCAGCATCCTTCATCGTGACATCAAGCTGGACAATATTCTTCTAGATGAGAATGACAATATCAAAATTTGTGATTTCGGAGTTAGTAGATTCGTAAAGAGAGGACAAATCATTAATGAGCAATGTGGAACTCCCGCCTACATAGCCCCCGAAATTATCAGAGACAAAGGCTATGAGGGTTGCTATGCCGATATTTGGAGTATGGGAGTCTTGCTCTATGCCATGGTCACTGGAACTGTCCCTTTCAAAGCTAGCAATTTGGAGGAATTACATTCTGCTATCTTATCTGGAAAATACTCCTTCCCTGGCTACTTAAGTGAGGAGGTCAAGGACCTGATCAGCAAGATGTTGAAGCTTAATCCTTATAGCAGAATTTCTATCGATGATATTGCGGACCATCCTTGGTGCACGATGGAGAAGGAAAAAGAATTTGACTTGGATGATAAATTGTTGACTCTTGACCCTAAGACGAATAGTTCCTATGAGAGAACAGCACAGAAAAAGACCAATGATTGCTCTCTGGAATCTGGAAACACTATTCAGATTATTGAGGTTCTTCTAAAGAAGGTAGAATCTCTAGGATACCCTAGAGAATTTGTTATTAAATCAATCAATAATAACAGCTGCAATCACGCTTCTGCTTCTTATATGCTCTTGTATAAAGAATATATGGATGGTGTACACTAATTGTAATTTTGCACTTCGTTTCAATTTCAATATTTTTATTGTTAGTCTATATTGTATGTAACTCAGGTTTGTGAGCACCCTTAATTATTTTAGTTGAGGTTTGCTCTACAAAAAATTATGGTCTCAAATTATGTTTTAAACGAAACTGATTTTCAAGAGAAAAATGACTGCTGTGTCAAAAAATATTATATAAATACAATAGAGTTCTATTCATAATACATAGGATTGTTCAAAAGATTTCCGACCTTGGCGACCAACAAACTATAGGTCGTGCCTTGAAAAATAAAAAACTGAGTTTTCTTATATTACCTATGTCAAATTGTTCAACTCTATTGGGGAAGAGTTGACCAGCGGTCTTTTCAAGTTCTTCGTTTGTCTTGATTCTAATAAAATTAGGAGGAAATAGTAGAACTCTATTACACTTGATCAATAAAGGCAGGATTAGTTTGGCATTTTTGAATGTATAATTTATCCCAGTATTTCAATTCTTCAACTTTGGCTTCGTTGATTCTAGATTCAAAATCCTCTCTGTTCAAATGGATATTAACTATCTTGTAGATTTAACAACTTTTCATATTCTTTTTTACCACATGAGGAGCAATTTTCCAAGTAGAGAATTTGCTTAATTGAAGAGAATTCCAAGGGAAACCAGTAATGAGCCATCCCAAGAATCTGGCTTCACTCTTAGTAATTTCATTATACACAAGGCCGCAAATAAGATCATCAGGAACTAAAAATTAAGGAAATAACAAAAAAGTTGTATACGAATTTCTCCATTATCAATGCAGCTTGAAATGATACTTCCAATTCTAGTTTTTTCTTCAATTTCTCTCTTGATGATAAGGCTAGGATCGATATGGACAAGTCCAAATTTCTTGGCAATATTACTGCCAGTTTCAGTGAAGCCAAGACCTAGAGATAAGAGGGCGAAATGAATGTCACGGACCTGGAGGAGTCACAAGGATAAGTCTGGGTGGTCTCAATGGAATAGTGCTCTTTATTCTATAGTTCAATTTGTTTAGGATATCCTCTGTGATTTGATCTGCTGTCTTTTCGACAGCGGAAATTGGAGTATAAAATCCTTTGTAGCAGTCAATAGCTTCTCTGATGTCCCTAATCAGTTTATTCAATAATCAAGAGAGGTCCTACAATAAGTCTTCAATAGCGCTAAGATCTGAATTGTCATATATATCTTTTGTTGAAACGACAAAGAATCTATCAGGAATTACTCCATTTCTCTGAAGAAATCTGGCATGAGCCTATTTATTGTTATCATATGCATTCTCTGATTTTACAAGAGTTAGAGGGAAATTTTCAAGCAAAATTCCCTTTGAAAATCTGTCAGTTGTCCTCATTTCCCTAAGAACTAAGTCAGTAATCTTCTTTGAGGTCACTATCAATGATAAGACTATCTAATTTAACTATACTTTTAGGCTTCTTGTCATATCCTTTCTCCTGGAACTTCTTTCCTAGCTCAGTATTATTTTTTATCTCTTGATTTATCAATTTGGGGACACTGACCCTCTTCAAGCTGTGTTGAAGACTTATGTTATTCGCGATTTCTTCAATATTATAATCCACACCTGCAATGAAGACAATAAAGTTGGGAGTAGTGTTCTGCAATTGTTCAATCATAAAGTCCAAGGGATTTTCAGGCTTGTGAATTATCAGTTTTCTCATTAAGTTTTCGAGAATATCATAGACTTGCTTCTCTTCTGCGTATTTCTTGGTTTCCTGCTCAAATAAAGTCTTGGTTGCTTTGTCCATTTAAGTTACAATTTAACAGTTCTTATTTGGAACTCTGACAATAAAAATTATTCTTTCAAAGGAGACATTGAAATAATGATCTCCATTCCTTCTTTCACATATCCTAATCCAGCACTATCGAATAACAGATTTTTCTTTGAAATTCTTGTCTGAACCTTAAAATTTTACTTCAATTCTCCAGAAAATATTTCCTTCTTATTGAATTACTCTCGAACATAAAGTTTGCATTTCCTAAGTGTTCTTTCGATTAATTGGTAATTTAGTATTATTCGAGAAAATTAAGGTGAAACATAAGGTATTAATTTGTTCTATTCAAGGAAGAACAAAAACAAGGTTGAGGAAACAATTCGCTGAAAATTGGATAACAGTTTATCTTCGGATGAGCTGAGTTGAGGGGCGGATAAACACAGGAAAACTCTGAAAGCTAATTAGTCGTTTTTAATAATTTAAATGCATAAAGAATAAAGATGTACGAAGAAGCGTGTATTGCAGAAAACTACGATAATAACTTTCAGTTTATTGCCGAATGTTATCTTTACAAAAACCCTATCCTCATTGCCATTTTTTCAATGATACTGATTGGTGTTGCTTTCTATCTACTAGCATCAACAGCATGCACATACTTATCTCCAGCCCTATCAAGACTTTCAAGCAAATTAGGCATATCAGAGACATTAGCAGGTGTAACTCTCCTTGCTTTTGCAAACGGCGCCCCAGATGTCATCTCTTCCTTTGCAGCAGGAGAAGGAATTGAAGGAGTTCCTCTGGTAGTTGGTGCAATTTTTGGAGCCGGTTTATTTGTGATGGCAGTTGTATCAGGAATTGTTATTCTGACAACAAAGAAGCTGCGTGTTCTTCAGGATGCCTTTGTTCGCGACATAGTTTTTTATTTGATTGCTACTCTCTATTTAATATTGCTAGGATGGATTGGCAAGATTCATTTCATCATGGCTTTTGGATTCATTATCATGTACGCAGTCTATGTTTATGTCGTGGTTAAGCAAGAAAAGCAACAGAGCGAAGATTCCCTGGATGGTGATCTTAAAAAAATGGAATCACTTAAAGACGAAGAGGAGTCCTTCTATCCCCATGAAGGAGCTGCAAAGGGTAATGGAAGGCCAAGTCAATTCAAGAGACGCAAGCCTCATGAATCAGATGATGACATTGAGGACACAGAAAGTGAACTTATTCCAGAAAGTGAATTTAACAAACATAAAAAGAAAGCGGAAGTCATAAAGGAAGTAGACCCCTGGATAAGGATCAATGAATGGAAAGACACCTTTATGAAATATTTTGAAATTCCCTTCAATTTTATCAGGGATATAACAATACCAGTTGTTGAGGAAGAGCGTTGGAACAAGATGTACATGGTAGTTTACCCCATTACTCTGCTCTGGTTCTGGCTGTATTCAACCGGATATTTCTCTGGATATTATGATGGGTTTTGGATTGGAGTATTCACCCTTCCTTTCCAATTATTAGCAAGTTATCTGGTATGGAAAGATATTGACGAATTTGAGAAGCCACCTGAGACTCCAATCTATACACTTTTTTCATTGTTAAATTCTGTATTATGGATCAACCTTGTTGCAGGATTCGTGGTCAGCTTCTTGGAATACATGGGAGTTATCACAAAGCTTCCTGTCACATTTTTGGGAATGACTGTCCTGGCCTGGGGTAATTCTATTGGAGATGTCTTTGCTGATAAAGCGTTGGCAGAAGTAGGACTTGGACTTACTGCTATTACGGGAGCTTTTGCTGGCCCTCTGTTTAATTTGCTTGTGGGATTCGGGTCCCATTTAATTAGAGAGACTTTAGGAGCTGAGGATGGAGCTATTAAGTTTGAAATATTTGATTTTAGTGAAAAGAGTATAAATGAAGGTGGGCTCTTGGCTCTTATGATTCTGGGAAGTTCTATAGCATTCCTGGTGATAACATTGTTATATGCTCATTTGAATAGATATAATTTGCAGCGTAATTTTGCAATCTTTATGATTGCATTCTATGGAGTTTTCTTTATAGTTTCTGTTATGTATGCATTCTCTCTAAAGTAAGTATATAACAAGTGTATTTAGAGATATGAAGGTTTACTGATAACAGATAACAATAAATAAAAGAATCAAAATTGCAAAAATTTACTCTTATTCAAGAGTATCTCTTTGTAATATTTTAGATACATCCTATAGAAAAATCTAAATGTGTTGTTCTAAAACCCAGGCTAGAACAGCAAGCCACACTTCCCTCTCCTTAGGTGCAGTGGTTGCAAACAGTAATCTCTTCTCAGCATACCACCATTCTTGTTCTCTTTGTGACCAAGAAGCCAAGTCTACCAGAAATTAAGAAATAATTTTTCTTTTCTATACCTTCAACGGTCTTCTTCCAACCATAATCAGGTCCCTTCAGTTGTGACCTTCTTGTGACTTCTTCATGAATAGTATTGAGATTTTGATTCTGCGCACCAAATTTAGAAGAATTGTGAGATCGAGGGGTTTGATCCTTAGGTTTCAATACATCGCTTGGAAACTCTAGAAGCCAATAAGTAACAGAATAAGAGTATTACTCTTTAGAATATAATCCTCTGGAGGTCCAAGTGATTTTGGATTAATAATTGATGTATTCATATGGACTTCTATATTAGCATAAGGGTCAACTTTTCCATAGGGATATTTTCTATACTCAGAACGAACTGGAGCACACATTAAATGTCCTTTTTCAACTTGGAGGACCTTAAAGGTGCAATTTGTTTTGCTAGTAGTTGACTTATTATTTTTATCTAAAATGATTATTTTTCTTTTTCCTTCAAATGTACTTGATTTCATTGAAGCTTTTTCTCTGTACTCTTCATAAGTTCCGTTGAGTACCATTTCTTTGGGATCAATATTGGCTTTGCTTCTTTGTTCGAAGAGAGCGTCATTCTCAGGAGTAAAGATTTCAAAATGATATAATTTTTTTCCTTCCCACTTCTTTACATGAGGATCACTTCCTTCTATTTTGATGTTCTTGGGAAGTTTCATATTCACCCGAAAAACAGCTCTTATTTCGTCAAAGCTGATTCTAAAAATTGGTCGAGCCTGCCATGCATTTGCGAGCCATCTCGTTTTAAAATATCTAATGATTCTCAACTATGAACAATTTTGGTTACCTGATTTCCCTTCCAGTCACTTGAACCCATCTCTTCTGGTAATTAAAGTGGAGGCCTGGCCTATATTTCAATAACTCCCCTTCGATAATGATTATGTCTTGAGAATTAAATTTGTTGTCAGATCAGATATACCTGGATTTTCAAGGATCAATCTGATGGTTTCTTGCGGTAAGATCTGATGAATATCCATTACATCATTATCAGAGTATAATTTTGATCTGGCAACTGTGTGATTGTACATAGAAGGAAGATCCTCATCTATTATTTCAATATTAATCGTTTGATTCTTTTACAATGTCTGTTCATGTTATCACCCATGATCTTGATTTTTCTATTTGGTTCCTTTGGTGGCTTACCAAGGTTCAATCTTTGTTCAGAAGAGCTTCTAGTCATGGCTCGATCTATTTATTAGCCTGTAAAGTACGAACATTACCAGTGTTGCTCCACCAATCTGAATCCTCCGGCAACATACGTAATCTATTCTCGCTTTTTGGCCTGTTTTCAAAGCCATCAGAGCTTTTAGCTCCAAATAAATTTCTTCCTCTTTGGCTATCTGGTCTATCGAATGACCTGAATTGTGCATTAGTAGGAGAGGTTCCCATTTCTCTGGAGAAGTTTTTAGCTCCAGAAAAATAGTGTTGATGGTCTGCTCTACCACTAGGACCATTCTCATTTCCATAAAGAATCCTATTTATTTCTTTTAGCTTTTCGTTCAATTCATAATCGCTGAGCAAAGATGCTTCACCTCTTTCTCCAGGCTTGGTCTCTAATCTTGTTCTTGAATTTATTCTCGAAATTTCGTCTGTCAGTGTCGGGACTTTAGGTTGGGAAATTTCAGTATTGGGTTTATTTGAAAAACTTGGATTTTTTTCAAGTCCAACATCCAAATAATTTATGGGAGAAGAATCATATTCCTTTGAACGTGATGGCTAACATTTGATGGGAAAAATGCCTCATTTACTTGAAGTAACTTAGTAGAAACATCTAATATATTTCTATTCTCGCTGTTTTTAATATCGCCCCAATCAAACTTCATATTATTTCTCAATGTTGTTTCTAGAGGACTTGAGGACAATTCACATGATTGCTCTGGCAAAGGTTCCTTCAGAGTTATGAAATAACTTTTTAATTACTAAAAAATGTGGTGCTTCCTCCTTATTTTCCTTTTTCCCCTCAGAAATGTACTTCCTATTTATTGCAGGTCTTCCATTGACAAAGCGCACATCTTCATAGTCTCCTGTCTTGGTATTTGTGAATTCTGACATTTCCATATCAATGAAAACTTCAAACTAATAAATTTTAATTATCAAAGTTTACGTTAGTTCAATGTCTTATCAGACTAGATCTAAAATTTGTCTTAATATTCCCGTAAACAAAACGTCTATCGTTACTAAGACAGACCTTCCTAGTTCAGAATATTGATAAGAGGAAAATTTAAGAGACCTGCCTAAGGTTCGACTATTAATTTTTTTACAAATAACTTTCTGTATATAAATTATTGCAAACTCTCATTACATGGCATCTCGTTGCCTGAAATACAGCCAAGTCACAACAAATCAAGACAAAGTCTTTGACTTTGACAGGTCCTTAAGAAAATACAAAAGAGACGAGAATTTGTCCTTCGCTGACTTTAAAAGGTCTATAGGTGGTAAAAAATTATCATTTGACGCTGCACTAGCCAGAAGAGATTCTGGTCCCCCGAGAGCCGATAAAGGCCAAGTCCTATATGAACTTCAGCTAAAATATCACAAACGATATCCAAATTATCAATTGGGCCGTATAATATCAGAGAATCATAAGCCTCGTGACGACAAATATGAAGAAATAGCTACTTTGGACGACAATCGACCCAAGACAGAGGAGGTTGAGGATTATTACAAAAAAGTTGCAAAAATTTTGGGCCTTAATACCTATCATAATCCAAAGAAGCCTAAATTTAGCGCAATTAAGCCCAAGGTTGAGACAGGGCTTTCTCCTAGAACTAAAGAAAGTTTATTTCCAACCCCGCAGAAGAAAGTTATAAAAGCCCAACCTAATTCTCGAGAAAGGAAGCCAACGCAAAACTTCTACGATAACAATGATGATGATAGACCTCGTGATGAGCATAGTTTTGATGTAAGTGCCGCCAGATCATTAAGTATATCTCATACAGAGAAGGACAGGCCTCAGACTCCTGAAGCCGAAGAAGCAACTCATGACAATGTCATGGTGACCAATCCTAATTCTGAAATAATAGCGCCACCAACAAATACAACCTCAAATACACCTAAAGTGATGTCTAAGAGAATGGCAAGTATTACGAAGGAGACTCAAGAGTCAGGGATTAACCTTACTCCCACCAAGGAGAGGAAGTCCTCTTTTGCAACTGAGACATCTCCTGCAAAGCAGTCAGAAGATGTTAGAATTGCCAAAAAGCTGAAGGTTCCCAGAGACTATACAACAGATGACCAAATGAGATATTTCTACTACTATAAGAGATTTAAGAACCCTGTTGAAAGAAGACAAATTCCCAATAGGCTAAATACGGATCAAGGAAGCGAACAAAAGGGAGAATTACCACTAATCAAAGAATTCAGGTCCCACAAGCCAAGCTTTCAAGCCACATCTAGATCTCCCCTGTATAAAAGAGTCTCTCATGCTGTCACTGAAGGTAATGATGACAGCACAGCTGCATACAACAGAACAGCAGAGAGTCCGGATAGACAGTGGCTCACTCAAGAATATGGCAGATTTAAGACTGAGATGAATGTAACCTTTACTGAGATTTGCAAGACCAATGATCACCAAAAGACTCAACAATTGTTCTATGAAATGACTAGAAATTTCAAAATTCTGGAAAAGAGATTATCAAAACCCAAGACTGGAACTTTTCACTTCGAAGATCATCTTAGATCTGTTTATGGAAAGAATTTCACCCCTGAAGATACTCGAGTAGCATTAGCTAACAGAGAGATGGGACAAATTGGTAAATATAAAGAAGAGTTAAAAACGCTTATCGGGAGAGCAAGCACAAAGCAAAAAGAAAAGTCTTTTTACCTCTGATTTCTGCTGAAGATATCAGAAATACTGTTCATTTCTTGTAATAAATACCTTTGTCTTATACTAAAACTCTGGTAGTGTAATTTGTACTTATATTTAGTGATCTAGGACTTGAAGTTCCAAGATTTCAACAATAATTTTGATTTGGATGATTTGACCTTGTCTTGTATATGGAGACTAACTTATCTACTGATAGGCTTTACATCACATATATACCTTTCCGGGATAGATAAACATGGAAGAATTCCATTCTTGGCTTAATATGGGACACAATTATATGGCAAGGCAAGATTCTGATAAGAAATTGGATCTAATTGATCAAAACTTAATTTAGGAATCATGAGTTCTTAAATTTTTATTTGTCTGAGCTCGTCTTAAACTTTATGGGTTTATTAAGATCACAATATCATAACTTATAATCATTTATTCAGTTTCTAGAAATCAGAATGAGCCTTCAGTTCTATTATTACTTCCTCTGCCCATTTAGTCGGACTGTCAAGTACTTCCTTGACAGGAACAGCATTGAATATGCTGATAGGCATCTAGATATCTTGATGGGTGACCATATTAGTGATCAGTACAAGGCAATCAACCCCTTACAAAAAGTCCCAGCGATAAGAGAAGGATCATTTATTCTCTTTGAGAGTACAACGATTCTAAAATATCTCGCCAACAGCAAGGAGGTTGATGACCATTGGTACCCTAAGGATTCCAAAAAGAGAGGAATTGTTGACCTCTATTTAGATTGGCATTTGGCTCATCTAGATGACCTTCTTTTATTTTCAGCGGTTATTACTGGCTTCAAGAAGATGAATCTAGCAGAAGCTAAATCAAAAACCGATGAAGCTTTTGCTGAAATTGAGAATATTTTCTTGAAGGACAGAAAATTCTTGGCAAGCGATAGTAAGCCCACTATTGCTGATATTGTCTTGGTCTGGCATCTTGCTGGTATTATGGATACTGGATATGAGGCTAGCTCGAAGATCTCTCAATATCTAGAGGATGTTTATAATGAGGAGCCTGACTTGTTGGAGGATATTGAATATTACTTAAGACACAGGCAGATTGCTTTGAAAGGAAGCAAAGTGCTATTTCCATTTACCACTTATAAAGATTATTGCTCCTGTCAAACGATGGATGTGAAATCATTAGTCTATTAATATTAGCTTATTAATAATAGACAAGACTCTTTCAATAAATATACCGTTTCAACCTTTCTTTTTTTATGCCTAAATATGACGATGCATTCTATTCTTATGATATTGGTTGTCCATTATAATATTTTCAAAGTAAATGCTAAATTATAAATTCAATCTCTGTTTACAACATCGGAACTTTTTTAGAAATTTCAACACCTTCTGATCTCACCATATTGCTAGTTTTAGGCCTAATTTCATTTAAGCTCTTAAATATGTATAATAAAACTAAAAAGAGGTCAGCCATCATTGAAAGCTTTATTTATAGGCACACTCCGAGTGCAAATGAAAAATCTGGCTTCTGTTGGGGACCGTATTGAAGTCTCAGGATGAAGAAGCATTTGTCGGGTTTATTTCATCCATAGAACTTCCTAGCATATCAAGCAGAAAATCTAAAAGCATCCAAAAGATTCATTTTTTGGAAAATTCGAAAATAATTAGTCTTCATTCTTTAGAATTCTATGTAATTTGCAATTGCTACTCCATTGAATTGTAAATTCTATGAGCCAACAGAACCTTATTTCCTGATGGGAAAAGTAAGCGACCCACTTTGGACTAAAAATGCAGTTTATAGGTCTTCTATCAACAATTCTCATTTTTATTCTCCTCAACTTTTCTTAAATAGATCACTAATTCCTATATAGAAAGTATCATAATAGAGAAGCCAGCTTAAAAAGAAAGAGTTTTTTCAGAGATTTGTGCCAGAGGATACTTGGAGGGAGGGTGATTGACATTAAAATTGGATTCCACTTAGAAGAGAATAAATCAATTTTAGAAAATTCTAAATCGCTTTGTGATCGGGTAGCATCCGATCTTCGTCTATTTAAGAGGCTATGGTTACTAATATTATAATTATTTTCTTTTCTTTTATACAGACTCTCTCTTAATTCTCTTATCCGATGAGTGAAAACGTATCTCTTTTTGAATCAAGCTCACAAAATGGTCCCTCTGTCTTTCTTATAAGACATGCTCAATCCAAATTCAATGTTGCCGAACATGCTGCCTTGGCAAGAGGCGCAGATGTCTACCAATACAAGTTCAACCCCGAATTAATTGATGCTGGAATCTCTGACCTTGGTCTCGAACAAACCAAGGCAGCTGCTGAAATCATGAAGCATGTCAATGTCAAAGTAGTATTCTCTTCTCCTTTGAGAAGATGTCTTCAGACAACTTACAATATTTTCAAAGATCACCCAAACAAGCCTAAAGTGATTGTTGTTCCAATTCTTAGAGAAATTTTCTCAAGTGCTTGTGATGTATCTGATGACATTAAGAGAATTAAGAAGGAATTTCCTGATTACGACTTTTCATTAATTGACTCTCTTGACGTCCCCGAATTTTGGTTATTCCATTCTCTTCAGAATGATACCCTCAAGAATGATTTCTTGAGAGAAGCTGAAGCCAAATTTAAGGGAGACCCTCATATTGGTGAGGAAGTTAAACACTTCATCCTGAACAAGCTGGCTGAATATTACCCCGAGCAATACGAGAGCAGTCTTGACGTCATTCAACGAAATGCTAAGGCAAGAGAGATCTTCAAGGAAAAGCTTTCTGAGCTCAAGGAAGGTGAGAAGATCGCTTGTGTTGCTCATTACTATTTCTTGCTGCATTTCACTGCCACTGAGTTCGGAGATGAAGGAGAGCCTATTAATGGAAAAGGTTTCAAAAACTGCGAAGTATACGAATGCCCTCTCTAAGCTGGTGATTTGGATTCTTCCAATAGCCAGCTGTTAAGCTTGTTCTATAACATCTATTATATCATTCCTCTTCTGCATTATGTCTATGGATCTATAGATAATCCCTGTAAACAATTTATTGTCATCCTCTTTTCGTTATAAGCATTATCACGCAAGCAATTTGTTAATGCCTTTACTCCATAGTATGCAGAAGATTTGTATATATTGACCTAACGACCTATAGAATACTCTATCCATTGAAAATCCTGTCTCGTTTTTTTTTAGAAACTTAGTCAAAACTAATGATACAGCATAGAAGATAGAATTAATATAGAAATTCTATTGGATCAAACCAGACGTCAAAAATGTTGATGTTCGTCCATTGGTTCATCGATAATAGCAAATCAAAATTGGATAGATTTGTCAAAAAAAGACAAGTCTATTTTTTCTTCGAATTAGAAGCCTGAAGCTTTGCGTGAATTTTCTCCAGCATATCATTAATGAGAGTCCTTGTTTCACTAGCTCTGAAGATAAATCACTAGGGAAAATCTTACTTCTCTGCACAATTACTCATAAGAAGACTCATTGAAATTTTATTGTAAAATCCCTCAACAATATCTGTCTCAGCTTTAGAACCTTTTCCTTGCGTTATCACCGTTGTTGCTAAACTATTTTAATTTATCTTTTAAACTTACGCAGTGCCCTAAGAGGTTCATGCAGAGCTAGAACACGTAGATTTCTGGGAATGTGAGTTTGGTTAAATTTATGATGTGATAAGTTCATTTTCATAGCATCCATGACAACATAGTACATGTAGGAACCGATCGTCAGCAATTTTCTAGCAGTATTAGCAATTATAAGAAAGAAATACTCATCATTGATTTGTTTCTTATTCAAGTTTAGAGATTTTACAGGTCTCATTAGAATCTCCAGTATCAGAGCTCTCACAAGAAGAAAACCTCCTATTAGTAGTTTAGCTGCACCTGAATTCAACTCTCTAAACGGTTATCAAAGAAATTTCGTAATCACATCAGAGTTCCAAAAGGACTAAATTTCAAGCTACTAAGCTCAAAGCGTGAAAAGAAGTGGGACGGCAATAAGGCCTGATCTTTGGTGATTTGGCAAAGGAAATCAAGGGTCTCCTTAGGGATCGAATCAATAGACTTATTCAGACATTCAAAGATTTTATGAACAGAATTCTAGCACTTTATATTAGTGAAGCTAATATTACGCTAAAGTTGTTGCAGATAACACTTAGTGCTTTCTTATCATGCTGTTTATCTTGGAGAGCCTGCATAGAGTATTCTTTATGAGCGAGTAAAGCGCTTAATTTTTTCCCGACTTTTTTCTTAATCCACTCTTGGGTTTTCTTTGATATTAGTCAGTAAAATCGCATTTTACTTTGAGTGCCTGATGAATTTGGATAGCTGTACTAATGTCAGTGTCTTGCTTTATTTTAAACCTCTTGTTCCTTGTTGATTTGGTCAAGTGGGCCAAAAATATTAATCTGTAAAAGAATATCTTCTTCGATTTCTTTTGCGTTTTCCTCCTTTCAGTGAGAAAAATTGACTAGAATGTTACAATTTCTTATCCAAAGAGGTATTTAAAATATCTTTCTTGTGCTGAATGATCTGGTTCGAGTTATAAGATTGTTTCAATTTTCTCTTCATCTCTAACTCTTTCTCTTCTTGTAGACTTATTCCCTGATTGAATCTTGCCTCTCTATATTCCGCATAAATAGGTCTAAAAGGCTTTATTCCTGTAGGATTGAGTGTGGAAAATGACACTCGGTTATTGCTGTTATAGGACCCATCACGAGAATAGTCCATACTTGAGAAAGAGGGTTTATCAGCGTAACTTCCTCTCCCTGGGGAAATATTGCTATTGGTGGGATAGTTGTAGGAAGGTCTTGTTTGTTGAATATCAAAATTGGAGTATTTCCAAATTGAACTTGGTGGACTGAGATATTGGGATTGGAGCTGGTCCTGAAGATAGGAAGCAGAATTATAGTTTTCTCTTGCAGGACTGTAAGACTTGGAGATCTGCTTTTTTGGATTACGATCAGAATTTAATCCCTGTGGACCGTTATGGGATTGAATATTAAAAGTGTTAGGAAACCCCATAACATAGAGTCCTGCTAACAAGTGATGAAGACAAAATGATTAACCTACCATTTTGCAGTCTTGTTTGGGAGCCTAGAGACTGATAACTGGCAGACTGTGGACTTCTGGGAGAATTTCCGTATGAGTTATATTGATAAGCATCAAGATTATTCAGTGATTTCGGCTTCTGGTTATAAACCTAACCTGAGAAAAAAAATGAAGATAATTACATAGTTTGCTTGCATCTCTGGAACTGTAGGTTGTTGGACTCTCGGAAACTTAAAACACATTTATATTAAGAACAATTTAATCATTCCAAGAAAATTGACCTAAATCTGAGAGAGTTGAATAAGGTTTTATTAATAGATGAAATTTCTTTTAACGATCCCTGACTCTTCTACATCTTGATTCATATGCAAATCGAACACCAGCATAAATAATTGTTCTAATTTGATAGTTTATGAGAATTAATCCAATTTTATTTAAAGAACTGACATTAAAAGATAATTTAGAAAAGAGAGATTACCAAGACGAAGCAACACATTGAAAATATGGTCTGCATCTCTAAGACTCTCTGACCAATCCAAGCAGCAGTTTTATCAACGGGGTATTAAAATCTACAATCTTCATATTGACCCTATTTGAGCCAGGGTCGATAAACAACTAGCTCTAACTAAGTCCTGCAGCAACCATGGTTCACATTGTGAACAGACTACGGATGGGTTTAATCAGCATTGCTGAGCTTGAAAATAATATGCTTGATGTATCAAATCCATCTGAGTTGATATAAATCAAAAAAATACAACATCTAAGTCTAAATCAGAAGTTCTGGTATGAAATTCAGAAACAAGCCAAAGCCTAGAAAAAATCCATTCAGTACTGATATTTCTGTGATCCTTCCACTCTATAGGCCGATAAAGTCTGTGGTTGATAGTTATTAGATAGCTCAAAGTATAAGGCCTCATTATTCATTAAATTGTTTAAATAACGTCGACTATAAATGGGCCATTTGATCCTGTGCAGATAATAAATAATTAATTTATAGCAAGACAATGCGCCTGCTTAAACGAAAAGTTGAAAAAGCTACAAAAAGATGGGAAGCCAAGTATGGACCATCTTCTCCAAAGTATTCTAAGGAATTCAAGGAAGAGAACACAAGTGATGAAGACCTAAATCAAGAGATAGAAGAAATTTCTTTACTGGCTCAAAGAAATAGAGTTCAAGGTTCTCCTAAATCTAAATACTCAAATCGCTGCCTGAAGAATGTGGCGAAGAATTATGGACGTGCAATCTGCAATTTCATAATTTCTTCAATAGCCGACCCATACATAGAAGACTTGCAAAAACAATTCTCTGTAGAGGGGAAGCTTTTCAAAATGTACATAAAGGAAAAGAAAAACCTGCTAGATGGGATTGATAGCTTTAGGGCTATGCTCTTAAAAACTAATGAGGATTCAAAAGAAGTCCTACAGTACAAAAGTATGTTCCAAAAACTTTGTGAGATCTTTATCAAATATTTCAGTGCTAATTGGATATGCAGTGGGAAACTTACATATAAAATGGAGTATTTGAAATTCAGGCATAAGATGTTAAGAAGAGTCCAAAACCCTGAACTTTTTACATATATTAGATAATTTGTTTTCATAGTTTTTTTTTGAAAATCACTTACAATATATATCAATCAGTATCCCATTGCAATGGGAACCCTAAAAAGGGGGATTTCTTAGGGCCTGAGCTTGAATTTCAACCCGATCCATAGTAATAATTTAAATGAAAATTTACCATTTTAGATGTTATTATCTGAGGAACTTATGATTTTTTTGAAAAACAAAAAACACTTCTCCTATGAAATAGCTTTTGGAAGCTCTTAAACTTGTTAAAAAGAGAGCAATATTTTATAGCTCCATCTTTTATGAGATATTGTATATTTGATCTATTTTTTTGGTATTTATTATTAAGGCAGACAATTGCCAAGTCTATCGATTTCTCTCTATCAGAGAAAGTGTTTCTCATAAGTGATTTAGAAGTTTGTATT
>Ga0065720_1018850_pt1 | contig 99036 bp, 86 predicted proteins | sample Thericmetagenome_FD_59107 | JGI IMG/M metagenome (GOLD analysis project Ga0065720, IMG submission 59107) | Thermophilic microbial communities from the Joint Bioenergy Institute, California, USA of rice/straw/compost enrichment - eDNA_2 v2... | ecosystem: Engineered > Solid waste > Grass >...
CGAATGCTTTGATATATATGAGTTCTCATATGGTCAACCTCAAAATAACTGACAGCATACTTGACTCATTCATTGCAGATATTATCCACTGCACTAGCTACGCAATCAACACTTATATCAATAATATAACGATGTACTTAGGACACTCGTCTTTCATTGTCTTCTCCATGGACTCCTTAGCAACAGCACCAAACACCTTGACAGTTTTGAATTATAGAGAAAAGGTATCTTCACTTAACTTGAAGCCCAAATATCCCTTCGATTTTGGCGCCTTCCCATTAAACGTTTCAATGACTCTTGAGAATATTACATCTATGCAACCATTTTTCCTGCGGTCTGACAATGCTCTTATCATAAAAATGAGTGTCAACGGATTGGAAATCAATACTGCAAACGTCTATACTATCGTTAGCTACAGCTATTTCATGTTTAACGGGCTCCATTTGAAATGCCTTGATGTTGTAATGAACAACCTTAACATTAATATCTCTCAACTAGTCAATTTCATCTCAACTGAAAATTATGATGTCTTCCAGTCTACAAAAAGTGGCTATCAAGTCGAGGCTGAAAAATCTTACTATTCCCTCACGGTTTCAAATCTTTTCATAGGAAACTACCTTGGAGGATTTCTCTTTCTGGACTCAATCCTTAGTGCAGGTCCCACAAAATATCAAATCATCTTTAATAACTTTACCTTGGATACCTTCAATGGATATTTATTACAGACCAGAGAAAGTGTCGATATGAACATAACTAACATGAGTGTGACTAATATCAACATTATTGACAGGACTGGCGCCTCCCCGTTAATAGACATAATTTCCAATTCCTCAGTTAACATAGAAAATGTCGTACTTATGGACTCTTTCATAGGAGATATTGGGTGGATGACTATTGATTCCACTCCTGTTAATATCAAAAATCTAACGTTAGTCAATAGTGATAGTAATATTCAGATCAAGAATAGTATTGTTGTCCTCAATAACATAAACTGCACAAAAAACGTCAATCAGAAGCTCGTAGGAGGGTGCTTTAACCTCTTTCAATGTGATTTGACTTTATTGAACAGTTATTTTGTGGATAATATAGCATTAATTGGAGGCGCTTTTTATTTATTTCAGCCGATATATTTCAAAGAAGAAAAGAATGTCTTTAAAGGCAACTCAGCAGTAAGATATGGAAATGATGTTGCAACTTCCCCATACTTCATGGACCTCGTTATTAAAATGGATAATAGATCAGATGACCCTCTAAACTTCTATTATGACTTCAACCTCACTGTCGGGCCAAACATCGGTTACACTTACTCCTATTCCTTTGAAGGTATTTCCCAGGCTTTCTTGGAAATTAGCGATCTAGTGGTTTACTTATATGATATGAAGAGCCAGGTTATTACATACACTGAAGAATATCCTTCTGTTTATTTGGATTCAAATATCTATGTCAATCCTCGCTTGATTTTTACCAACCACAGTTTTATCATTTCACCAGACCTACTACCACCTACTCCACCAGGCCAGCTTAATAATTTGGTCTTTACAATCATTCATCAAGGTATTGGCTTCACATTGAACCTTAATTATTCAAATCGTGCTTGTCTCCTTGGAGAGTATAAGAACGGTCTTTCATGTGATCTCTGTTTACAAAATTTTTACTCTCTGTCTTTTGACAGTCCCTGTAATGTCTGCCCTTCTAAGAATCTAACTTGTCTGGGTGGAAACTTAATAAATGTGAAAGAAGGATATTGGCTAGAAACAAATTCTACAAGCCCCTTTCAATGCATTAGTGACGGTATTGTCAGATGCAAAGGTGGACCCTTAGATGACCAATGTTCTCAAGGATACTCAGGAGCTTTATGCCAGGGCTGTGACTACATGAAGAACTACGGCTCTTATATGGCAGGGCGTTGTAATAAGTGTGAGGAGGATACAATGGATATGATAAATCAATATCTGGGAATGGCATTGGCAGCTTTCTTCCTGGAACTTTATCTTCTTTACACCGTCTACGAATCCAACGAGAACTTTATCAGAATTTACTTCTCCGAAGATCAAACTATCTTCGAGAGGACTATCTACAAACAAAAGTATTATCAAGGTATCCAGTACAGACTCCTAGTTAATTATGCCCAGATCCTCTATATCATCTACCTCTATGTGCAATACACATTCCTAAGTCTTGATTCCTACGTAGATAAAGCCTTGACGAGCTTTTCATTTATCTCAAATCCTTCAACTCAACAATCTTCCTCATTTGACTGCTTGCTCCTCAATCTTGGAGTTGCGCCAGACCGCCTAACCTATGTAAAAGTAACATATTGGATGGTGTTCCCTCTTGTCAAGCTCTTGCTGACCCTCATTATTGTCTGCATTAGGAATAGAAATTCAGAATATTTTAAGAGCCATGTCATCATGACAATTGTTTTCTTTTTGACAACAGAACAGCCAGGTTTGCTGTTGAACTTGGGAAGACTCTGTTCGTGTTTCCTAACTAACTCTCCTTTCAGCTCTGGCTATTCCCAGCTTGATCCAAATATAAGTTGCTCTGATCCATATTTCCTATCTTACTCAAGACAGTTCGCCTTACCAGCACTTATCTTCTGGGGTGGTGTGATTCCAATTGCCCTTTTCGTCATCCTTTTCTTGTCTCGAAAGAACTTGGATGATGCCGATTTCAGAAGAACCTATGGAGGAATGATTAACAGTTATAAACCAAATGTCTACTATTGGGGTATTGTTACGATGCTTTTGAAGCTATGCCTAGTTCTAACTGTAGTCCTTATAGAAGTCCCTACAACAGCCTATGCTACAGGCTTTATTCTTGTGGCTATTTATTATGCCCTATTTGCTACACTTGAGCCTTATTCTGTCAGGGAATTCTATAATTTGGAGAAATATTCAATATTGACATATATGCTGACCCTATTTACTCTAAGCTACTCCTCCAGTGGAGATTACTCGTTGTTACAGTTTGGAGGAAATGTTGTCATTATTATAATCAATATACTAACTCTAACTTATTTCCTTAAGACCATTGTTGGAAGATATTTGGAAACTAGGAGATCAAGAAAGAGGCTGGACGAGAAATACACCAATGTTCTCGATGACTCTTTCGAGAATGAAAAATCTGAAATTTCGATGTCTTTGCTTTAAATTTGCGTAACTATATCTTCGTTGATGCATATACATACGAACTAACCTGTTTTCTTTTAGTGTGAGCCCACTCTGAATGTAACGGAGAACCTAGGCATGTTTTGGTCTGAATAAAAATGAAACTCATAAAATGTTTTCATAAAACATTTTTTTTTTCTGATCAGATTAATATGCGTTTATGTGTGTTCCGTACTCACTAAACAGCAAATTATTCCAGTATGATCGATGTTCTTGCTATTTATCTGGTTGCAAATCAGAAGATTATAATCTAAAACACTAATACTCAACACAAACTAAATGTCTAGCCAAGACTTTACTGCCAAACAAATTGAACAATACCAGCAAGCCTTCTCCCTTTTCGATAAAGATAGGGATGGAACTATCTCAATCCAAGAACTGGGAGATGTTATGAGAGCCTTGGGCCAACACCCTATTCAAGGAGAATTGAGAGATATGATAAATGAAGTGGATGAAAATGGGACGGAGTCATTGACTTTGCTGAGTTCCTCTGTCTTATGAAGAGAAAGACTAACAACGTAGTGGAATGATTGATTGAAGCATTCAAAGTCTTTGATATGGATGGGGATGGACTGATCTCAGCCTATGAATTGAGATATGCTTTGACCCAGCTGGGAGAAAAATTGGAAGATCGTGAAATCGAAATTCTCCTTAGAGAGGCAGATCTCGATGGGGATGGGTACATCAATTTTCAAGAATTTGTCAGGATTATGGTTTCTTAAATTATTCAGATTTGCTTTCTCTTTTATTTTTCACCTTTTGATTTAACTTTGTTCGTTTCTCTTATTTCTTAATGGTTTGTTAACATTTATGCATTCAGTAATGTGATAATTTGTTTGTTAACATTATGCATTCTTGCAATGTGATCAAACTTGATGAAAACAATGGATGTGTAGGGATTTAGAAAAGGAAATTTTGGTTAAGTTGGAATAATAAACCTGGTGTTTATTATATTGATACAAGAGTTGAAAGTGATCTGAATTAATAGATACACAACATGAAAAATTTAGAAAGAAAAGAAGAAAGTATTCTCTCTGCAAAGTTTATTTTGACTTGAACTGATCCTCCAAAAACTTTATAAAATCCATTTTATCTAAGATTTCTTGATCAATACTCTATGATACACTCAACAAAGCTCCCATCATATTCTTACCTTCAACGATTTTCTCGCTTGGTCTATTTTCTCAGAGAGTTCCCTGATCTCTCTTTTCTTCAACTCGATATCGAAATTGATATCACTATACATATTATCCAGCGCCTTCTTCTCCTTTTGTAGTTTGGAAAGAGTCTTCTCAATCTCATTTGACTCTGTGGAGAGTCGGACTTCATTGTCAGATTTGTTATGTTCAGCATTTTTTGTCTATTTTCAGTTAAGAGCTACTCATTTCTTACATGTCCGCTCTTATTTGCATTATTTTTCTCTGCATTGGCTTCCTTCAGTAGGTTTTGGAATTCATCCTAAGCATTATTGATAATTGGGAGCAGCTTACTATTAATTCTTTATTCTCTTCAATGATAGCTTCAGCCCTAAGCAGTCTCTCCTCACTAAAGTTTCAAAGCTATCCAGGAAAAAGTTACTTTAAAGCCTGAATCACTCTGATTCGATTCTCCATGGAGGGTTTGTCATTAGGGTCCTTATTATTTTTGCTTAGATCTTCCATAATTTCAATAAATTTAAACACATTTTGAATCTAAAATGCAGAAAGAAGACCCTTTAGCCCAAGTACCAAAATAGCGCCATTCATCAAAACTCTTAGGTCTATGACATCCAAAGAGAACTCATTTCTGCTCAACAGAAAGTTAAGCTTTACGAAGCTAACGCCTTTACCTTGAAAAGAAATTCTGATAAATGCAGAATCAGTATAAAAGAAATAGAATCACTCACTCCTGAATATAAAACCTATAAGCCTCTTGGTAACCTCTAACCCTTTCTTTTTCTAATTTTTCCTAGGCAAAGTGTAAGCGAATAACTATACTTTTTCATCTGTAAGATTCATTCTTAAGGATAAGGAAGGAATTAAGGCTGATCTTGAGGAAGCTATCAAGAGTAACGACAAGGAAATTGCGGAGCAAGCAGTATAAGTGCATATGATATGAAAATAAAACTCTTAGAAATTCAAGCAACATTTCGAAGGAAAGGCAAAAGAGCTCGAAAAGCAACTTAAGGAAGTCGTTCAAGGATTAAAGCTATAAATTAAATATATGTACTTATATAGGGCATATAACCTGCTTAATGACATGTGTGTTTTATGGCTATGAACAATTAATTATATAGTACCTCCTCAAAAATCTGAGACTCTGCCTTTTCTTTCCCAATCTCCATATCTAGTAGGCTCAGGACCCTTAACCTTAAATCCAAACTCAGCTTCCATTTTCTTCACATGTGGCTGAATGTTGGGACTATCAAGCTTATACTCTTTCTCACTTCTATCTTTGAATAGATTCTTTAATTCCTTAGGCTGATTCTTTTCCATAGTAACTCCTTCATACTCTAGAATTTCATCTTCCTTAAGAAATCCCATAGGGTTCATTAACTTTTCCACTTCTTTTGGGGAGAACTTCTTGCTGAAGCTAGGAGTGGCAGTAGGACTAGGTGGTCTGGGAATATTTTGGTCTTTATTTGAGGAGAAGAATCTTGAGAAGGAGGAAACTGTTGTTCTGGCTTTGAGAAAGTTTCTGAACATTTTTGAAGATTATTTGTTTTTATTTTTTTCTGAGATATTTACGATAAAAAAGTTTAGGGTTAGATAAGTTTCTTACAGTGATACGATAGAGAAGGTACTATAAAGAACCTACATGGGTGTGCTAGACAAAGAATTAACACAAAATAGTCAAAGACAAGAATAAACATATTTGGTAGAAAAATTTCAAAAACGCCTTTTTAGCCTCTTCTTTTCTTTTAGCTTCCTTATAAATTTCCTAACGTCATCCACTTGTTTAATAACAAGATCTTGAATCTTAATATACGGATATATTCAATTTACCTTTTAAGAAGGGCATAAGCTCCAATAACTCACAGTCATATGGATCATTATACCAAGAAGTAATCTCAATTCCATTGTCTTGTTGGAGTCTGAAATTCTCAGGAGAATTATCAATAATAATTGTCCTATTTAAGTCTCTTCCAAGCTTAGACAAGTCCTAAGTGGTTCAATGGATGTAAGTCGAATGATACTTTCACAAATGAATTATTTGTGCTTTTGAAAATTGTATGATGGCGATATAATCTGTGCTTGATATAGCCATTAGGATCCAAAATATTGAGCACTGTATCAGCGTACTATTCAATTAAACAAATTATAACTCCTCTCACTTCCTGAACAGCTGCAGTAAAAACTGTAATTTCATAATACTCTGCCATTTCTTTCAGAAACATTTCAGCATATGGACGAACATAAAACCTTCCTTTTCCACCAAACTAGAGAAATTATCTTCAAACATGTTAACTATTTACTTCTTCGTAATGGATTAGAGTCTCATCCAAATCAAGGACCAAGCTGTATATCTTCTTATCTGAGTTTTCATCTTCGGGCAAAGGCGGAAGATGATAATTCTTCTTTTCTTTTTCCTTAATCGTTCTAGTGGGAGACTGAAAGAGTTTAGAACTAACTCGTTTCATGGCCTGGAATTTCTTTTCTTGTTCTTCAAGTTGCTTCTTCTCCTCTTTTTCCTTAGGCTCGGTCTCCGTCACTATACTAGTTGCCATCCCCAGTTTTCTAAGCTATGAAAAATCAATATCAACATAGGGAGACAACATACCAGATCATCAAAAATCTGCTTGAGCTGTATATTGAAGTTTATAACTAAGCCAAACTCAATTTTTTCCAAAAGGAGCTCAATCTGAGAACGTTTATCATTAAAGACTGGCACTTGATTAATTCTAGAATTTTAATATTCTGAAACTTAGACTTTATACAGGGCTCTAGCGTTCTTGACAAGGATCTTATTTATGCTCTCTATACTCATGGATCTGTGGTCTAGCTCGAGATTTGATTTTGCTTTTAGCTCTTTCAGCTTATCAAGGAATTCCTATGAAGGTTAAGATGTATTTCAGTACTAAGTACTCCGCCACCCCCATTGTAGTGTGTTAGTTTGACGATCAAAGAGTCAATAAAGTTAAGATAGTTGCTATACAAATATTGGCTCACAATTTTGATGTGAGCAAGATATTCCTCTTTTGGATCATTCTCCTCTAAGATTGAGAGAATTATGTACACTGAGAGTCTTTCTATCATTAAATAACCTTTGAGGTTCTTGCGAAGCTTGTTATCAAAGAATAGAGCCTGAGTTTCATTTTTAAACGATCAAAATCCTTACATCAATATGGATGAACTCTCCCTTCTCCATTATCTGGAGGTAATCCTTTAAGATAGCTCTCACCCCCTCAATATTATTGATATTCTATATTCTTAGATTTGAATAGAGTGAAATTACTGTGACCATTGAGTAGAGCTTTTCTTCAATTGCAATAATCGCATCAAGATTAATATTCAATTTCTTATCCTCGATCTCACCCTTTCTGGGTTTATGCAATGGAGTTAGTGAGTTTATTTTGAACTTAGTCCCTTTATTGGTACCGTTTTTGGGAGTTTCATAAGCTATGATTAAAAGAATATTTTCATATACTTACTTTTCTTAGAAGCTTCAGAGTCGGAGAGAGGACTCAGTGGAATGTCTTTTTTGAAAGTGGATTTAGCTTTTGGAGTAAGATGTAAATTGTTGTCAGCAAAGCGGTTTCCTCCTCCGAAGATGTGATGCGACATGTCTTTATTCATAGCAGATACTTCTAAAGAATTACAACGGTAACCAAAATAAAACCTTTAGAGGAGCCTGGATCTGTGGGTCTCTTAGTGACTTCCCAAGGGAATCTTTCTTTTTTCTGCAGACCATTATTAGCTCGGAAGCCATTATAGTTTGGACTAAATAATTGTCCCGGTGAGGGAGTAAAGGGACTGTTAGAGTTATCTAGAATATTCATATTCTCGCCTGGCTTTCGATTTGGCAAGATGGGCAGCTGTGTTGGGTCTTTATCCTCCATGAAGGGCTTGTACTAGGACACCGTCAAAGGAGAATAATCATAATACCTTATTATTATGAAAAATTAGCTTGGACTGGCCTGGCAGCTGGTCTGGATCGTTAGTGATGTTCTTTAGAAGCTTTTGGTACTTGCCATTTTTGTAAATAAAGCTCTGAGACCGGTCATCGTGTTCTTCAGATGAACCATCTAAGAATGTTCAAGAGCACTATGATGTTTTTACTTCTTAAGTAGGACCCATCTGCAAGATATGGTAACTTAACAGGTGAATGTTTTTGAATCAGTGACATTTTTGAGAGAAAAGAATCTACTGCAGAATAGAAAGGTCGGCTTTGTAAATTTTATTGCTTAATAAATAAAGTTATATAATACAGGAATTCTTTAATTAGAACTCTGGAAGATTAGCAGGTGAAGCCTTAAATACGATCCCGACGGGGTAGATAGGATTTACGATGGCCAATTTTATAAGGTTTGATGTTGCTTCTTCGGAGCTCAGATAGTAATTATTTTTGCCTCGCACGTCATTTAAATCCAATTAATAGCTGAATTGGTACTTTTTTATGTAAGATAAATAAATTTTTGTTAAGAAGATGCTATCTTTGAAAGAAAGCATTGAGATCCCTAAAGGTAAGATAACTTCGAGCTTCGACTATGAGATTAATGTGTTTGTTGGGAAGAGATTTCTTGTCTCTTCCCGCCTTCAATAATTTTACAACTCCGAGAATTTTTTCATATTTCTTTTCCATCTCACTTTTTCCCAGCTAATTCTCTCATAGGTCAACAAAATAATGACTTGGATCCTTCGAAATGGAAGTTCAAATTTAATTACCCTAGAGGCGAGAGAGAGAATATTTTGGTACCCAATATTTCGAGACATTTCCCCTAATTGATATTAGTTCGACACCTATTGTCATGCGTGCTTCAAATTATACGGCGAAAACTCCCAGAGGGGCAATTTCAAAAACGAAAAGGGTAAAGAATAGTCTTTTCATGACTCACTTCAAGGTCTAATGATGATGTACTGTTATGGATGTTTTACCTCCGTTCATCTCTATTGCTATGGAGTTGAAACCCCATACAAGATAGAAAAAACCAGCAAAGGTGAAGAGGTTCTGATGTTTCTATGTGATAAATGCAGGGACTCCGGCCCAGATTCTATTCAGGTTTATCGTTCTGATCCCAATTCTGATCTTTAGAAATGCCATGTCTGTAAAAATGATGATGGCGGCTTGAAGCAATGCCCTGATGGCACTTGGGTCCATGTGCTCTGTGCTTTGTTCCATGATGCTTTTTACATTGAGAACTATCAAACACTCAAAATTGTAAGAGATCTCAGCAAAGATCGAGACATGACTGAGAGAAGGAAGGGTCGTGCTCCTTCCTGTGAACTCTGCGGTGGTTCGAATAATCTAGTTAGATGCAACGAGGCTGGGTGTAACAAGCATGCTCATCTCTTCTGCATAGCCAAGAGACGTGTGAAAAATGAAAGAAAACTTAAGGCTGATGAACCTTTAACTCCTAATGGACCTAATTGGAATCTCTCAATCCTACTCAATGAAAGTCTAATAGAGAAGAAGATGAGTTCCAAGAAGCACAATTCGTTTTATAGAGTCGATTCTAGCAAAATTGTCGACTTCATCCAAGAAATTGGTAAGGTTGTCGAGGACTCAGGACTCCTCAAGAAAGAAGGTGAGCTCAAGAAGAGAGGAAAGGGAAGGAAAAAGGAGGCTATTAGTAAGATAGATGATGAGACAATGGAGCAGATCCTTAGCAAATTGTCAGATGATCTTCCATTCATTAAGGTCGAAAGTACTGAAGGAATGATTGAGAATGCCCTTTACGAACTCAAGACTAACCTCTCTAAGAAGCTATTGACAGAGTGTACCATGCATCGTACCCCTGAAAGATACTGTAAATGTAATAATCCTATGGGCGCCAACAATAGTGTTATGGTCGGGTGTGACGCTTGTGGTAAATTTTAGCTAATTCTTTAATAACTATATAGATAACTGGTTCCACGACAAGTGTATAGGGCTTAAAGAGGAAGATATTGCCAAGATTGACAAGTACTTCTGTGGAAGATGCCTTGAATGGGCTGATGTCAAAGGAAATATTCTTAATGACACCGATAAGAACAACGGACAGTACTCATTCAAGTCCTTCTTACCCAAGGACACTCACAGATTCTCGATTTCTGACCTCATCATCTCTGGACTTCTTTATGAAAAATTGACCAAGAAGGCCCTTAGTAACGCTATTTCTCTTCATGATCTTGAGGAACTTATTCTATACTCATACATCCTACCCCTGAACTTCGAGCGTCAAGTCTCTCAGCTCTCCTATAAGGCAGTCAAGGCTTTAGTGATCGACGAAATTGTCTCACAAAGTGGACTTCTTGACAGAAGGATTCAGACCTGTCTAAATCCTGATGGAAGTATTAATGAGAGCTCAGTTGAGGAAAACGAAAAGGCTCTTAAGGCCATGGAAAAAATTTGGGAGCAATATGAGTCAAACTGCAACATTGCCTCTGCCACTCACTCAAGAATGGCCACTCTAGTCAACTCTCTCAAGTGGCAGCTTAGAGTTGTTGAGATCCTCAAGACCAAGAAGAATAATAAACCACATCTAGACGATCTCGAAGCTCTTCTAGCCGAAATTAGGAAATTCGATATGATCGATGAGGAATTCAGAGAGAAAGAACAACTTGAAAAACTCGTCTCCTCCTGCAAAGACTGGCTCGAGGACTACCAATCTCTTCTTCGACGCAGTGCTGAAAATCTCGAAAGGTTCCACAGAAATCTTGAGGAAGAAGATACACATGTCATGGACCTCGAGGATGACCCCAAGTCCGACACCCATCAAAGTCATGTCTTAGCTGTTGATGCTATTATCAAGAAGTACAACGAGTTCCAAAACAATAAAATCCAACCTAGTGAGATCGACAATCTCCTTCAGAAGGCTGAGAAATTCCCAGTATACTTTAGCCAAGAACTCAACTTCATTCATGAGGAAAAAGAGAAGACTGATCTCCTAAGACAGACTCTAGCTCAGCTAGATTCCAAACAACTTGACCCTGAAAGTCTGCTCAAGTTGATCTATGACAACGACTCATATGTCCTTTACGTTCCAGAAATGAGTAAGTTGTACAACTTACTAAAGATCTTCAAACTTTTCAACTTGAAATACATGAATCTTCTGTCCAAGATTGACAATAACATTCAATTGGCTCAAGAAGACTCCAACCATTTGGAAAAGTATAGAAAAGTCACTCTTGAAGACATCCAAGCTATTTTGAATGAGGCCAAAACCATTCCACTAAATCTTGATGATTTCATGTCTGTTCTTCAGGGCAAGTATGCTGAGACGGTTAGATTCCAGCACTCCTTGAACCAAATCCTACACAAGCCTCTCGAAGCCCAAGAGCTCCAGAAAATCAAGGAAACCATCTACAAGAATGGTATCTATATCCCTGAAATTGAGACCGTCAAGGAGAAAATTAACCTCAGCAGTGAGATCAAATTCAGAATTCTGACCGAGAACTCTCATGAGGCCATTGAAAACCAGATTTCACTGGCTGAAAAGAACATGCTGGATATCACTTTGATCAACGAATTGAGACAAAAGAGGGACCAAATGGAGCAGCTCAAGCAACATGCTCTCATTTTCTCTTTCAAAAAGATGCTTAATGAAAAGGACCTAAAGAAAATCTATACTTTGCTCTACCAAGCTAAGAGCTCTCACGTCGAATTCTCAGAGAAAGGCAACCTCCTAAACATTCTCAAGTCCTTCACTTGGTTCACTAAACTGTTGGGCTTCCTCAAAGGCCAAAACGTCTCCGAAAAAGTCGACATAAGCAATGTCTTCAAACTCAACATCACTGAAGATATTGCTTTCTGCTTCCAACCTGAGACCCAGAAGTCGGTACTAAGTGCCGATGCTGATAGCTTCTACTACTTTACTAGCATCATTCGTGAAGGTGAACAACTCGTCCACCCTGATATTCGTCTAAAGGAACTTTACAAGGTCTATGCAAAGATCCTCTGGTCCACTCAGGTCAAGAAACTCAGAGAATCGACCCACGGAATCGATCCTGCTGCCCTTATAAAGCTCCATGAGCAAGCTAGTCAACTCTCCGTTGAGAAGTATGACGAGTCCTATGGCTGGCTTGAGAAGACTTTCAACAGGTATGATGAATGGATCAACAAATTCACAAGTACCTTGTACCTCAAGGAGATCAAGACTTTCTGTGATCCAAATCATATCCATGGTCACTATGCCGATGTCCAACAGCTTATCAAGGACTATCCTAGCTTGAATATTAAAATGGACCACATCTTTGAGTCCGTCATCTATGTTAACAACGCTATGGAGTGGTACTTCAAGGCCGAAAAGTGCAATGAATTTCTGGCCTCCAACAAGAAGATTACTTATGATTCCCTCAAGGAACTCTACGATATTGCTCTAGATCTTAACCTTCCCACGGACTTCTATTACTTCGATGCCATTTCCAGCGTATATACTTCAGCCACAAGACTCATTGACGAAAGCATTGACTTCTTCAAAGTCGCTGAGGAATATGAATTGACCCAAGAAGTTAAACCCGTCTCCCACCCAGGCGAACAACTTGATGAAAATCAACCAAGATTTTGCATTGATCTGACCAATGGACACTTCAGATCCACATTCTATGAGAAACTCGAGGAAAGATACTCCTACAGCAAAGCTCTCAGACTCTTCCATAAGCTTCAGGAGTCACAAATTAGTTTCGATAAGGACCTTGAGACTGTCAAGTACCACCTTGAGAGGTATGAAAACTGGCTAAACAAGTCTAAGGAGATTCTTATCCGCTACAAGGTCGAGGATGTCCTCTTGTCATACAGTGAATTCCCCACAAAGGCATACCTTGACAATGTTGAGAAGATTGTCGCTGATATTGATGCATTGAAGATCGAGCTCTCAAATATTATTCTGACTGAAGAACAGAAGGAAAACGAGTTATATATCTTCGAATGGAGTCTTGGAGCCATGTTGCTGCTCAACAAGCACGAGTTATTTGAACTTGTTCCTCAAAGATACAGACCTCACAACCTGCCATTCAGAGGAAACAGTTACGAGGTTTGGAACTCCTTGCTCACTAACCTTCACAGCTACGAGTCCAAGCTACATCCCAACCTTCCTAAGAAGATCCAGAAGTCCTATCTCTACAAAAAACTTGTGGAGCAGGTCAGAAAGGCCAAGCACTATATCGATCTTGCTAATGAGATTATGACACAAGAAAATACTCTCAAGTCACACAGAGCTAACCTTGATGAGTTGGTCAATATTAATAGAGAAAACTTCAAAACTGTGGCCGAACTTAAGCAGACCATTAAGGAATTAGATGATGTTGGAATAAACTTGCCAAATGAGATCAATTATCTTAACAGTATTTTGAACAATTATAATGAATGCAAGCAACAGGAGCTCAATATCACACAAAGACAGAAGAAGTCGGTCAAAGTTAACAAGCAGAAGATCGAGAATCTTCTCAAGGATCAACTTCTCCTTCCCCTTAAATATACAGAAGATGATAAAGTGTTGCAAAAGGAGCTTAAGGCTCATGAAATCATCGAGAAAGACATTGAGAAGATCCAAGGATTCAAGAAAGAAATGGCTAAAGGAAAAATCAACTATCAGCTTGCCGAGATCGTAAATAAGAGATATAAGGACTCTTGTATCTATCATCCAGAAGCTGAGAAGATTGAAAAGGAATATGAAGCTGGAGAGACCTTAATTAGAACCATTCAGGAAGTTCTCAAGGACAACAGACTCTCTGAAGAAGATTTCATTAAAAGCTATGACCAACTTAATCAGCTGATAATTGACTTTGGCCCAAGACATGAAAAGCTCAGACTTGACCTTTGGGAAAAGATCATTGACATCATCAAGGCCCAGAATGAGCAATACGAATCTCAGAAGGGAATTAAAGGCAAGACCAATTTGGCCAACGTTAAAACAATTCAATATGACACCTTGGCCCAGATTCTGAAGGATGCCTATGATATTCACGAAGGAAAGGTTCAAAGACAATATCCTAATCTCACATCTGTCATCTCTTTGCTTGAAGACCTGGTCGACAAGGCTGAGGAAAAAGTGAAGGAACTTAATTCTACTACTGATCCTAGAGCCTTAGGCAAGATGGATCAAGTTGTGGAAGGCTTCATTTCTATCTCAAATAGAATCCTCGCACACCAAAAGGCCCTCAGTGAAGACTCTCGCTACGGAGCTCCTGCTTTCCAAAGCGTTAATAGACATTTGTTCAAGAACCAATCTGCCAACATCCATGGAGTAGTCATCTTCAAGAATAGCCCCAATACAGGCAAAGGAAAGGGTCCTAAGAGGCTTGTCCCTCCAGTTAAAACTCCTCAAATCGAAGAAGAGAAGACTTCAGAAGTCGAGGAAACCACCACTAAGTCCAAGAGAAGACTCAAGAATGTCATTAAGGAGACCCCATCCGATGATGAGAATATTCCTGAAGCCTCTGGTACCAAGAAGATCAAGACTGAATCTGGTCAAAAGATCCAACCTAAGGAAGAAGACAAGGGTCGTGAAAAGAATGTCAAGGCTATGGCTGCCGCTATCGAAGCCAACATGAATCTTAACCTTCTCTCAGGTGTCAATAAGACTAAGTTTGCACAGGACATGGCCAAGAAAATCGATCAGGAGGTCTTCGAAGAGAATGAATCCAACTATGCCAATAATATCAAGAACTATAGAGAAATTTTGGAGAAGACCAAGGACTATAAGAATCTTTCCAAGCACGTTGCCAAGCATCAATATGATCTCGAAATTCTTAACTATTATATCAAGCATATCAACGACTTAGATGCTGTTGAGTACTCCCTTAAGGGACCTGGTGTCAAGAATATTTACAATATTATTCGTGCTGAGGCTGCTGGAGGAAAGGACAAAGAAGAAAAGGAGCCAGCTAAAGAAGCCCCTAAAGAAGCAGCTAAGGAGAAGACTAGAGAGAAGGCTAAAGAAAAGGAGACCGCCAAAGAAAAGGAAAGATCAATGGCTGTAGAAAAGGAGAAAGAAAAAGAGAAGGAAAAAGAGAAAATGACCATTGAGGAGCAACCTGTTCAGGCAAAACCAGGTAGACCAAGCAGAAAATCAGACAGGAGAAGTGGAGTCGAAGAGGAAGAAAAGTTGAACACCCTTATTAAATCCATCCAATCTGAAGAATTTCCTAGATTCAGCAAGGAATCCGTCTTCGAAAGCCACAATGATGATCTCGCTAAGAACGCCGACAATTTCCTTAACATCGAAAAGGATGAAACTAAGGAACCAGAAAGACTCAAATATGATTTCCAACCTGCTTCTCATACCCTCCAAAAGAGCGCTGTCTTTGATACTTCTCCTAGAAGAAGCAAAAGAAGTGTCTACCAGGTAAAGCAATCATTATTATCATAATATCATAGGTTCATGAAGGAGAATTTGCCTTTATGTCAAGCAACACTGACGAAGAAGGAAAGAGACTCAGAGTTTCCTTAATGAGCATGGAATCAGCTGACTTCTTACAAGGCTTCCCTAGAATTCCACCTAAGCCTGCAAAGATGATCGCTAGATTAGACCTCAAAGAACTTGAGCCATATGTCGATAAGGTAATTGATGCTAAGACTTCTTAATCTACTAGATTATTGAAAGTGAGTCTAAGAACATTAAGGTCCTTGTGGGCTGGTTCCAATCCGCTGATTCTGAAAACACCCAGTTGAACGATATAGCCAACTTCTTGAAAAAGAACAGAAGAGCTGGAAGATGTAAATATATTCAAAACTCAACCATCTACTCACTTCATATGGATGACTTGAAGCCAAACTGGCTCTTAAAATACAACCTGGATCTCTCAGGATTATCAGGTAACAACAAAGTCAAGCCCTCCTCTTTGGCTTACTTAATTGTCTCAAAGAACTATAAGCCCTCAAATGAGGAACCTCCTATGGAACCCACAATTATTCTCCAAATTGAGGATCTTGACCATAGCATTTCTTCTGACTCTGAGAACGCAATCCTGGGATCTGAAAGTCCTTTAATTAGAGGAGAAGTACTTATCTATTAATATGAGATAAAATTTTAGAACCCTCTTTGGAAGGTTGCTTCAAAGGATGAAAAGCCAGCACAGCCTGAAGTACATCCTTTCACTCTAAACACTCAGCAAAAGAACAACCAAGCTGATGATTCTTCATTTATGGATAAGATAAAAATGGACCTCAGCAGAAAGAATGAGGGACCTAAGGACAAAGATGACTCCATGCAGGACGTTCAGGAGTTCATTGAAAGCTTCAAAGGAATATCTAGAAGGGAAGGAGTCGATAAATTAGATATAGAGATCACCTCACCTTCAAGAATGGTAACTACAACCCATCCATACACAGAGCCTAGCACTCACATGGACCTTGAAATGATAGCGGTTTCTCCTATTCTTGATCCCTCCAAGAAGAATCAAGAAAGTAAAGGAACTGATGAAATTGATAAATTTTTCCAATAATCTAGGAAAGCTTGTACGTTCATATTGAATTAATGAATATTCATCTCTTTGTTTATTTTGCATGATATAAGTACAACGAGTGAATTTTACAACAAAATATAGGACTTCTTACGCTCTGTCATAGCACACGGTCTTGCTCCTTCCATTTTTTCAGTTTGACAAATTCAAAATTTGTGGCTCAGAATCGCTCCTTCTCAGAGTCTCCAATATCTTCCTTCTCTTCGAGCATTAGGGCTGTCAATGCATCTGTTAATAGACCTATCATGATTAAGAAGAGTTCTACAAGACAAGAATGTTAAGACTTTGCACTATTGTACACTCATTGAGGAGTGCACAATCCAAGTTTATCTAAATCGCTCTCTGAGTCCTTGGATAACCAGTCACACAATGGAATACGAACTGGCCATTAAAAACTCATTCCTTTTTTCAGGAATTGTTGTTACCTTTTGTCATTCTTCTTAGATCATGTCATTCTGGATCTTTTTGTTAGGAATTGAATCTCAATTCCTGAGTTAATTTTTTATTATATACACCGAATACTATTTTCAATTTATTTAGACTAAATTCTACAATGACATATCACCCTAAGGAATATGACGAGCATTTCAAAGGAAACCGGGCAATTATCCCAGCAACTTTAAATAGCGAAATTGGATATCCATTCAAGAAAAAGGCCACTGCCCCTTCAGACTCTGAGAATTCGGCTTCTCACAAAACAATTCCCCATGATTCTGAACAAAGAATCATCTATTCCTCAGTCCAAGCAAGCGAAAATCCTCTATCCAACCACGGGACGGTGGGTTCAAAGTACTCGACTCAAATTAATAAAGATTCAAAGCGTAAGACTTGGATTACAAGATTTACCAAATAGTGGCAATGATGTTAAGAGAGGAGACTGAAATGTCCCTGTTGGACTCAACTCCGATTGACTCAGATAGACCCAACACCTATCGCGAAGAAAAGGAAAAAAAAGATGGAGACCCCAATGATGAAGACTGGAAAAATCCTCTAAACAAGATTACTGTGCCCACAGAAGCGAGTCAATCAATAGTTCCGGATAGCCGTGCTGAAATAAAGACGAAAAATTTAGAAAATAGGCGAACTAGAATGATTCAAACTATGTATATCAAGAGTAATAGATGTCTATTTGTTGACCTTTTAGGAGAGGAAAAAGAAGATAGATGGAGTCCTGAACCAAAACGGAGTAGAACAATTTTAGAACTTTTTCAACAGGAGGAGCCACTAGAAATTAAGGCTTACAGAAAAATTGATAAAATATATCTGTATACTTATTAAGACATCATTTTACATCTCTAGATCAGCTAAAGGATACAAAGTCATATATCCAAGATTCATTATTCCTGAAAACTCAAAATTCTTAGCAATTTGGGAATTGATTTTTATCTTAATGATCGCCTTCGTTACTATCGCCATCCCTTACAAAGTTGCATTTTTAGATAATAATGACTTTGGAACAGCTTCGACTTTAATAGCGCACTTGATTATGCTGTTGATTTTCTGGATTGACATAATAGTAATGCTGAGAACAGCCTATCTTGAAAACGAGGATGAGATTGTTGATGCGAATCTGATTTTTAGGAAAAGAATCAAAAGTCCCTTATTCTTGGCTAATGTTGTTACTTCTCTTCCTATATTTCTCGTTTTACACCTTGTTGGAGTGAACCCCAGCACCATAAAATATTTCCTATTTCTTCACGCTGTCAGGATTTTCTTGCCCAGGAAAAAATACCATCTTTCTATGTTCGGCACCAAAGCGATTCTTACGTGGCAAATGGTGTCCACTGTTCTGAAAGTCTTTCTTATCGTAAGAGGTTGATATTATTGTCATACTTTAGAATCATGTTATGGCTTGCTTCTGGTTCGTATATTCACGCCGAGATTATTTGCAAAATAAGAATGATCCATCAAGAGAATTTTGGCTGCCTTCCGCATTTACTTTAAAAGACGATCCGAAAGAGATAAAATATTCTATGTTTTATGAACAGGCTCCACATCAATCCCAGTAACCAAAATAATTCAGGAGATTAATTATTAGATATTTCTTAAGTCTCTACGGAGTCGTATTGCTTATCGCAGGAAGTGATACGTTCCCTAGTCAAGATGTCCAGGTTAAAGAATTCAATTTAATGAACTAATATTGACAGGCTTTTTGGGGTGTGGTTATTTTATGGACAGGAAGTGTATGTGTCGGATACATCTTTGGTAGCATATCTTTCCTGATTCAGAAATGGAATTATGAAACTGACCAATATCAAGAAAAGAGAGAAGATCTCCAGACCAGAATGGATAAATATAAAATTCCACAAGATCTAAAAATCCGTGTCTACAAATATTTTGAATATCAATGGAAAAAGAGGAAAGTCTTAGACAGAATATCAAACTTTGAAGATCTCTCAGAACCCTTAAAGAAAGAGTTAGCTGTTTATATGTATCGAGATCTAATTCTCAATGTTCCCCTTTTTTCTAAACTTGAAGTACCTGAGATCATGAGCATAATTAAAAAGCTGAAGTAAAGAAATTTTTCCTAATTCTTTTTTTTTAGAACTTCGATTTATATGCCGGGTGATCAGATTATTAGAGAGGGTGAAAAAGGAAACGAGATGTACTTCATTATCGAAGGAAAAGTACAGGTTCTTGTTAACAAAAGGCGCCAAGGCAAAGGCGTCCGAGATGGTCCAATAAAACCAATTATCCTCAAAGAAGGTGCTTTCTTTGGAGAAGTAAACTGTTACTTTTTTATCATGATATGCTAGGTTGCTCTGATTAGCAATTCAAGAAGGACATCAGATGTTTATGCTAAGGATTATTGTGTTCTTGAAATTTTGACTAAAGCTGACTATCAAAATCTTGCTGAAGAATTTCCAGGTTGAAACTGGATAATTGTGCTAATTGAATAGATATAAGACCCAGGTTGAAGGCTGGTATAAAAGAACTCAAGCTAAGGAACCAAAATAACATTATAAGGCACTTCGACAAAGTTCCACTATTTGCCAATATAGAAGAGGATGATGTATTTTCCACAATAACTCTGAATAATATTTAGCTGTCCAAAATCTTAGCAATCTATCTGGATCATGAGTTCGTTGATCCTAATGTCCTCATCTTAAAACCAAAACCAGTAAGAATTATTTCCTCAGAGATTAAGGTCTAGAAACCAAACGCATTTTACGTTCTTATTCTTGGAAAGATAGATAAATTCACAGCAAATGAAAGCTCAATTAAATACATTAAGAATGTTATACGAATGGGTCATGAATATAGCCAAAATAAAGATGATGGAAGTTTAGGAGGACAAAATAAGGACTCACAGTTATTGTGCATGGATGATGATATTGATGAAGCTAAAGTAAACATCATTGAAGCAGAAAGAGTGCAAGAGGAAAAAGAAATAATTGAACCAGGAGATAGCTTTGGATGTAAAAGCATAAAAAACATTCTTATAATTATTAGCTGTGGAATTTTTTGGGAGAAGCATCCCTTCTAATCATTACTACATTACTCAAACACTATGTGAGGTTGTCACCCTCTCTCAATCAGTATTCATGAGATTCTCTTTATTAAACTTTGAAGGCCGTTGATAGTATGAGAGAGAACCATCCCGAATACTATGAGATGCTTGGCAAAAACTTTTCAGTATATGCAGATGAAGTTAATGCTCAACAGCCTTCTACTGATACATTCAGCTATATTGAAGACAAATCAAAGGGTATAGATCTAGTCACTGAATTGTTTATCAACATAGACTATCCTCGAGAGATAAATCTTCAGGCTGTGCAAACCAAGCTGAATGAATTGCAAGAATTGATAAAAAATTTAACCACAATGAAAGATTAGATCATGAGAGTTCAAAGGATACACATTTACTTATTCTCTCATTATCAAACATAATGATTTAGTATATTGTATATATCAGTATCTATTCAAATTTATTTATTTGATGAAACGCTATTGCTATTTGACAGACAAGGAGAATTTCCTGGTTCTTCTATCTTCTCATCTCCAACTTTAAATAAATCGTCAAAGAAGTTCTCAATTTCCTAGAATAATTAACATAATCTAATAATCCAAGTACTCTCAAAGTAAGCTGAGAATTCAGCATGATATGTGGGGCAATAGGAACAATATGCTTCTTGATATCCTCTTCTCTGGCTTTCTCCATATCACAGCCTCTGCTGACCAAAATCTCTAATCTAAAGCGGTTTGGATCTTCCTATACTTGTAAGAAAAAGCCATCAATAATACTTACAGGTGCAGCATTTAGATTTTCATAGAGTCTGATAGTGATATTCGAAAGATAGTCCATCGAGATCATCTGCTTGAGAAGGTCTTTCTTCTTAATGTGGATTAAAGATGATTCCACACCCAAGGATATGACATTAAATAATGTATAGAGATGTGAAGCACTAGTGAAGTATAGTCGAGTTCTCACATGTCTCCAGGTGCTCTTGATTTCATCACCAATCAACTTGGCAACATTAAGTCCTCTATGCTCCAAGAAACACTGTTCATCCTTGATGACTTGTTGAGCCTTGCTGATGAAAGGAGTGTTCCACCATATTAGATCATGCTTTATCTTGTGCAACAAATTTGATACAATCTAAAATGTTATGAAGGGGGATCCATGAAGTTACTTCAAGGCCAATAGTGACCTTTTCTTTTGGTGTCAAGCCAAATTCGGCAGGGATTATGAACTTGGCCAATTTTCCAACACAGTTCAAAAGTTCTTTACAGGTTTCTTTGTTGATTTCCACGAATTGTTTGCTGTGTAAGATGTCATAACGAATACTGTAGTGGACATCAGGGATCTTAGAGATATCGTAGAAGCCTTCCTTCTTTTTGAATAGGTCTATCTCCAGCTTTCTCCATCTCTTGTAAGTCAAAATAAGTGGTTCTTCACATTTAAATTCATCTTCCTGTTCGTTGCTCTGCTTATAGTCAAAGTCCTTAGGGTTCAGATAGTATGAGTACTGCTTAATAGCAAGGAACTTCCTGGTCTTAGAGGTCAAGTCTTTGATTAAATCATGGGTCTAACTAATTATCATTGGGAACAATAGGATCTACCTTCTTCAATAACTCCAAGGGTTTTCCTATATTCTGTAGTATTTTTTTCATATGGTCATCGATATGTTCCTCACCAACGATATTCTTAACAGACTCATATAAGTCTTGTTCAGTATTCATGATTTTCGAGAGGTTCTTCGAGAGCATGTGAGAGATAGAGTCTTCCTGTCTCTTGTTGAAATCGAGAAGCTCCTGTGTAGCCTCATCCTTTCTAACCAAACTGACTAAAATAGGAGGAAGATCTCCTTCTAATTCAAGCAAACCTTTACAAAATGCTGCGGCAGTCTTTTGGCATCTTCCTTCTTCACTTGAATAAATCTTCAGATCATGTCTGTAAGTAGAATGGAGTCTAACAAGGCCTTCATTATCTGGTGGATATATCTCTTCTCTAAAGTGAGCGCCAAGCTCTTGTGCTTGTAGTATTCCTGAATGGGTAAGCTCTCCTCCCCATTTCAAAATCAATAAAGCCTGCTTTGCTAGATACTTTCCGGTCACAGGATCTGGATTTTCTTCCCAAGCAAGGGGTTTAAGTTGAATCTTTCTATTAATACCCTCAAACTGTTCACTTTGTTTTAGGACTGAATACAGCTGCAAAATTTTAGAGAAAACGTCGTTCTCATTGTCTCCTTCCTCGGTGACTTGCGGCACCTCTGAAAGGATCTCCTTGGTGATATTCAAGATTTTCTACAAGATTAGAACAACTTATTGTATTATTACCTCAAGTAGTTTGGCGCTTTTTAGAGTTATTTCCTTTTTGGTGTCATCTTGATTATTGATAAAATCAAGATATCTCTTATCTGTGACTATCATCTTCATTTTCTGCTTGGGCTTTCTATCGCCATGTCTGAAGATAGCAACAACAGATCTCAGCTCTTCCTTTTGGAACTGGAGATTTGACAGATTCTCTTGGCTGTTGCTGTCGGGGACTGGTCTGAAAATATGCTGATCTAATTGGAATGGCTGTCTTTGTGAATTCAAAAGAGCAAGTTGTGGGCTCAAAGGATTAATTCTTTCTGGGGCAAACCTGGCTAAAATCATCTCTCTGAGGAGGATGGCACAATCAGCATAGTACTTGTTACTACCCTTGACAAATGACCATCCATTGACATCACAAACGTAAGATTTACCCTTTGATCTTAAGAGATCAAAGCCACAAACGTTTTGACCAAAAGCTATAACTATCTTCTTAGCAATTAACTTTTCATCATAGGTCAGATTCACTGGATATCTGACCTCTTTTCCATCTTTTGTTCTTTGGACAACTCCATCTAAGACTGGAGCTTTTCTAGTTTCAGCATGTGCATAGTTAGGACCAACTGTATACACCTTGATATCGAAACCTTCTGTAGGAAGAAACTCCTCATATATATAGCTTTCTCCAGTTCTGATGGACATGCAATTTGGGTCAAAGTCACTGGAGATGTTCTTAGTCTTTCTGAAGAGTCTCTTGCAACCCCCTCCATCACTAACAGGGTAGTAGATATTGATGTTATGGTTTTCAGCATCAATTGGTTTTTCAACAAAGGGCTTCTTTAGCTTTTCTGTTCCAAATTCTAAGAAATCTTCATGCTCGATGACTTCACTGTAAGTCTTGGATTGATAACCAGAATAGGGATCAATAAAGTTTGCAGGAGTAGGCTTCTCAGGTTTGGTCATTAGACCTAAGCGACCTGGCAAATCAAGATTTTCTGACATTTTTCTTGCTAATGGTTTAGCTTGATATTCACCAGATTCAGATTGCTTATTAGGTTCTGAATGATTTGAGACTAAGGGCAAGGTTGATTCATTTCTGAGATATGCAACAACATCATCGATGTTAGAGTTCTCCATTGAGAATGAGATTCTCCTAACTTCTTCTTGGAGGTCTGAGCCCTTTCTTTTTATGGGATTGTTTGCATTAATGTGAGTAAGAATATCGTCTGGATTTGATGGGTCACCTTGGAAAGGTGGCTTGTATTTGACTTGGCTCTTGTCCGAACTTTTCCTAGGATTACTTGGGATGATCTTTTCTCCACTGTATTTCTTTTTCGCAGCATCTTTAGCCATAGTTGCAGCTTTTCTGAAGAACTTTTCATCATCTTCCTCTTCACTCGGATGATCTTCAAGGGATTTCTTATCTTTATTACTTTTTTTCTTCTACGAGTTAAGAAATCAAGTTATACTATCTTACGGGTCTGTCTTTCATGAGAACATAATGCTTGGGTGTTGGGATCCCATGATTAACAAGTGTTTCGTACACTTTGTGTCTCCATAACAGCCTTTCTTGGGATTTTACATCATTAATTAAGAATGGTTTTCTGAGTTCAACATACGCTTGGGCTTTTTGGAGCGGAAAACCTGTTGAGTAAAATGCGATAAGACAATCCACTACTGGCCAGTTCTAGTCAGTTATTCTATATATCCACGATTTCTTACTTCGATAGGCTCGTTGAGGATAACATGTTCAGGGAAGATCAAGATTTCAAAGTCATTTAGTGCATTCAAACGAGTTAAAATTTCCGTCATGGGATTGCACATTGACTTTTTCTCCATAGCGCATACACCTACTTTGATAGCTCTGGACTCATGAGGAGACTTGGAAGCCACTTTCCTACTTAAGTCAAGTTCTGTGAGTAATTTTTCATGCGATTGTGTCTTTTTAGGTTTTTCAATTGTTTCCATATTTATTTAAAGATTTTTTCTTCAAATTATTGCTAACTCGATCAGATTTATGAAATTTTACTAACAATAATTTTGTTTCTGATCAATTTTTGATCGAATACCAGAAGGGATAAGGAACAATGGAGATCAAGACCAGCAGGAGACAATTAAGATCACTTTATTTCTGTCTGTGAATGGCTTAAATTTTTATAAGCTTTGAAACACTTATTTTCTTACAGATTGTCATTTTATTCAAAAATAAGTTAAGTAGAAAGAAGCCTTCCTCGATCAAAAATCTAGAAACTAATATGACCCAAGATTTAGACAAGTTTAATCGAGAGTTATACTACTAAATCAAATAAAGTCACTTCTAAGAAGGCTGATCTACCCTCCTCTGATCAGTCTAAATTATTGAACAAATAAAGGTTCCTCTTGCAAGACTTAATAATTCTTCTCATTTTAAATCATATTGAAAAGCAGTCCATTAGATGTTTTTCACATGAGTGTATATGTGAGTTATGATGTTGAGGTTTTGTTTTGGAACAATTAAGATCTCTGGCTTATATCAGCAAATTTAAGAAAAAATCATGAAATGCAAAATTCCAATACAATGACGTAATTTGTAGCCAATGTATCCAGTTTAAAGAAACGGTATTACTACTCTCGATTCAAGGTAATAATTTTTATGATTTTGAAATGCAAGCCTCAACTAAGTCATTTTACATCATTTAAAAACCGTTAGGCTCGGAGCTAAGAAGCTTCGATTAACCCAATATGACATTATTCGGAAGATTGGAAGTTTTGGATTCACTATCAGGTAAATAGCTTTATCTTGCGTTTGAATTATGAATATCCTAAGTTTCCCACTAAAACCATAAAACTGGGACTTTCATGAAATGGCGAGTGATCTCTCAGTTCTTGAATAGATAGTGTGATGGTCCTAGTAAGCTAAAACAACACGTCAGGAGAATGAAAGCTGACAACAAGAGCCAATATAATTTACATAATCCAATATTAATTAAGTAAGTTATAAAATTTCATTTTTTATTTCGAAGTTGATTAAATGCTTACGCCAAAAGCATTCCTAAAATTGGTTGAATTAGAAAGATCAGACACTCCATTAGTCAGCAATGTATTACATAGCATATCTCCAGCCCTTACACCAATGAATGGGAATAAAACCAATAGAAATCTCATTGATGAACAAGGACTAACATTTGTATTGGCAAATCCTTTCGCTGTTTTCGACGAGACCAATAATTTTCACTACAAAACTATCTCAGATAATCAAATATATGATATTATTAAGTCTGGAAACTTCAGTTCTCTCAAGGTGCTCCACCTCCGAGACAATCAGTTCATTACTAATCATGGCCTTCAGATTCTGTTTGCCTCTTCAGCAGCAGCTGAGATCAGAGAGCTTAGCTTGGTGAATTGCCTTAATGTTGATGATGATTCTATTAAATTTCTAAGCGAGTCTAAATACCTTACAAATCTCCAGAAGCTAGACCTAACTCACTGCTTGGGTTTGACAAACCAATCCATGAACTATCTTTCTAAAAGCTCGAACTTGAATAATCTCAAGTATTTGAATATTAGCTCATGTTATGATATTGATGATATGGGAATTCAAATGATTGCCTATTCAAATAACTTTCAGAATTTAACCAAGCTCAAATTAAATAAATTATATTTGCTTACAAAAGATGGAATAGAAAAAATTGCTTATTCAGATCGTCTTAAGTCCCTAGTATCATTGTCCTTACAACAGAATCAGTCTGTCGACAATGATTGCCTTAGAATGCTCATTTCATCACCCTTGATGAAACGTCTAGAATGTCTAAACCTTAATTATTGCTCCCATATCACTTACGATGCCATTGTCGATCTCATCAATTCACCTAGTTCTTCAAATCTAAAAACCTTGAAGATAATTGAAATCAAATCCAGCAGGCTAATTGATACAGCTTTGGCTAGGAGCCAATTCTTGACTAAGCTAGAGAAGCTCCACGTATCAAATCAACTGGAATTTGATGAATATTTGAAGTCCTCAAATGCAAGGAACTTAACAAGTTTGACCTTCTATGATAACACAATGGATGAACCAACATATGCAAAAATGAAAAAATATCAAAGACATGGAATAATTAGTAGCAAACTTCTTTTAACTAACTCTCTAAATATTGATAAACTAACAGAAGGAGATGCTTTGGAGAAAGTCCAAGCACTTATAGTTGCTAATATGGAGGAAGAAGAGGTATACAAAAAGGTGTTTGCTAGCCAAAAGGAGGAAAAAGATTCTAAAGTTGCCAGTCTCTATACAACTAGTCTGACAGACCTAAATCAATATGATAACAATTCTTGGCTTGGAAATCTTGAGGTTTTACAACTTTGTGGGGCTCCAAACCTCACGATTGAGGCTCAACTCGCATTGAACATTGCTTTCCAAATAAGATCTTTTGAGAATTTGAAAGTCTTAAGATTCCACAATTTCTACATTGATGACAAGACCCTCCTCTATCTTGCCAGAAGTAATATTGCAGGTCTGAAGACCTTAATTTTTGACAATACACCATCTGTAACCTCAAGCGGTATTCGATATATCGTGACCTCTCCTGTCTGTATGGGACTCCAAAAGTTAACAATAAAGGACTTTGAGTTGACTTTGGATGCATATAAATATATTGCCTCCTCTGAGGATCTCGAAAAATTGGAAAAACTTCAATTGAAGAATGTAAATATTACAGCAGCAGCCATAGCTGAGATATTAAAATCAAAAAAGCTTGTTGCCTTAAAATCCCTTTCTCTAAAAGGTAACAGTACAATGGATGACTTATGTGCTACTATGATAGCTAATTATGCCAGTAGACTCCAAAATCTCACAACATTAAGGGTTGATTTAAACAATGAAATCACTTTAAAGGGCTGGTCGATGTTAAAGGATGTGAGATCCCTTGAGTTGAATATGAAAAAAGTCGTATATGATCAAAAGTTTATTGAAAAAAATCCTGAATTTAAGGAGAGAGAGGCTATTAATAAGTGGAGAACAACCCTTGATTGTATGACTAACAATTATCAGAATGTCCCCATTGAGTCATTAGTTATAAGGGGCTCCTCTTATCTTAATGAAAAAGCTGCTGCTGAGATACTGTCGCAGAACCAACTCGCAGTGATTGATAGTATAGAACTGCATAATTTTGAATCTACTGATGAGATCTTCAAGACTCTTACTGAATCCAAATTTGTAAGAACACTAGATGTTATAGCACTATCAAATTGTGTGTTCCAAGATGAAATGCCGTTCCTAGAGCTTTTCTTGAAAAATGCAAAGAACTTGACAAAAGTCGTATTCAACGGCTGTGAAGGTTTTAAAGATCATCATATAAACATTGTTCTCAACACTTTATCCAAACTCAAAGTCATTGAACTAAGACGACTTATGGATATCACAGACGATGCAATGAGAAATATCGCTAATGCAGAAAATACAAGAAATATAAAGAGATTAATCATTGATGATTGTGATACTATTACTGACAATGGAATCATTGCACTCACGGAGTCATCCAAGCTCCAGAGGCTTACTCATATTGAGATTCAAGAATGCGATGGGATTGCCACAGAAAGCATCAAGCGAATATTATGCTGTTCAAACATGCCTAACCTGCATTATTTCCATTGCAACAAGCCAGAAATTGTATGTACTGAGAGCTTTATCCAAGCATTTTTGAGTACAAAACTCAAGAAACTCTTCCAATTGAAACTTGAAATTAAAACATTGCACAAAATGAATATCCATCACATCATGAATGCTCCTCCTGGTTATCTTAAGAGACAGCTCGTGTCCAGAGTCTTCCATGAAGATAATTTAAAACTAATAGATGACGACTACTTTAGTAAATTACTTAAAGGAGGAGAGATCAATTTCTGCAGCAAGTTACCTGAACTCCTCCCTAATGCTGCCAATATCTCTACATCTTCAGTCCTTTTGTTGTTATCAAAGAGTAGGGAACCTGAATTCGAACTCAATGTCCTCAGGTTTCTGGAAAATTGGAATTACTTGATAGAAGATGAAGTTATATTGAAAATGTGCGAAGATCCTAGACTCAAGAAATATCTAATTAACTACGATTTTTTGAAATTGCCACAAATTCGCAAAGAAGGTCTCAAGAAATTCATCAGTACATTAGAGTCTGAGATTGAATTGCTAGATTTTATCAATTGTAATAAAAATATGATAGATGACGATTTGTTTGATGCTATTACGAAGCACCCCTCATTCATCAAAATTCGTGATTTGAAGTTTTCTGAATTAAAAAAGCTAACTGCAAGAGGTATTCAAAAAATCTTTTCATCTGGGAACTCCTCCATTACATTTTCAAAGTTTCTGGAAAGCTACTCTTCCTCCAAGGAGTATATTGAAGCAGATATTGTAGCTGCTGCATTCAAGTCATCCAATTTTGATGCCAAAATCTTTAATCCTACTGAATTCAAAAACTTAACTTCTGCCTATATTGAGGATTTCTTCAAATCAACTCATTTATCCTGTATAAAAGAACTCCATTTGAGCGCTAACTGGATTACTCGTGAATCGATGGGATATTTATCCTCCCCTGAATCATATCAATTATCTAACTTAGAAATAATAAGATTCACTAACCCTTTCACAAAAAAATTCGAGAAATATATTGCATACTATGTGGATAGTCCCAACTTCCAAAAAATCAAGCAGCTCTATATTAGTGAGTGTGAACTTGGTTCAGAATTCTTCCAATACTTTGCCAAGTCTCCCTATAAATCAAGCCTGGAACTTCTTTCCTTCAACAAAGTCAGATCTGATGATGGAGAGGCTTTTGATTACTTTTCAACAGCACGCTCCCTAGTTAGCCTCAAGAATATCACAATTTTAAACTTTACCCCTATTAAATCTACCATGCTGAGAAACTTATCTTGGGCGAATTTTAATGTCAAATCTTTGAAATTTGGAGCTATTGATCTTCCAAATATTTATGAAATCTGCAGATTTCTAGCTACTACCGAGCATTATAATACTCTAGAGCACCTGGAACTATTCCACTTGAACTTAGATGATCAATTTCTTCAAGACTTAGCTCAAAGTCAGACTTTATGCAATTTGAAGTCCATTGGCTTAAAAAGAATCCCTAATTTCACAATCAATGGTTTTAAAGAATATATTAGATCATACAATGTATCAAAATTAGAATCTCTGACTCTAATCTTATCACAAATGGACAACACTTGGCTCAAAGAAATAGCTGAGTCTCCAAGACTCAAGCTCCTTAAAAACATTAATGTTCATTGCTTCTATAGGAGGAGGGATACTGAAAAAGATCTCACCCCAGGTCTTACTGACATAATTCTCTCCTCTAAGCTTGAGAGTCTCGATTTAGCTACCTTCCTACAGAATGAAGCTCGCCATGTCAGTGATGATTTAATCGTAAATGCTGTTTGCAAGTCCCAACGCCTTGAAAGGGTCACAAATTTGAACTTAGAAAGCTGTAATATCACATCTCAATCAATTCTTGCTCTTTTGAGCAAGATCAATTTGAACATTTTTGACCTCAAGGCCTTCCTAGAAAATCACAAGATGTGCAAATTTATTGATGATAATGTTTATGTGAAGTTAACTGAAGGCTCCCAATTTAAGTCAAAGATCATGGACATAGACTTCAATAGTTACTCAGGGATTACTATAAAGGGACGCTTGAGGGAAATGCTCAAGAAGAGCGAATTTACACAAGCCATGCTCGATAACTTCCTTCAAAAGAATGCAGATAAAATTGATGATGATGTTATCCATATCCTTATAGACTTTGAGCAGGAAAATAAAAGCGATAAGGAACATATAGACAATAAGAAGGAAAAAAGAATCTTGATCAAACTAAATCCTAATCTCCACAAGAATATTACCAAGAATGCTATCAATCGCCTTGTTGTTAATTTGGCAAATCCCTTCACGCTTGAATATGATTGGATCTTTATTGAAGAAGCTTGGAGAAAATTGTTAAATGTTGACAGCTTGAAAATCATCTCAGAGGCATTAAATGACGCCTTGGATTATGTTGACAACTTGGACTTTTCCACGAACAACTTTTTAACTTCTAATGGATACCAGCATTTGATGAAGCAACATATCAGGGCTTTTATTGATGAGAATAACCTCAAAAATAATGATCCATACCTAGAGGACGATTCAGAGGCTTTCCTCAAAGGACTTGCACAGAAAAGATTTGATAAGTCGAGAATTACAAGCGATGACCAATGTGGAGAATATATCCTGAGAATCATTAGCAAAGCCGATTTTATCAGAAAAATTAACCTTAAGAACAAGAACTTCGGCGATAAGTTCCTAAAAAAACTCAGTATCATTATTTCAAAGAGGAGTGTGGAAGGATCATATTTCTTGGAAGAGATAATATTATCAAACAATCCAAGAATTACTTCTGTTGGGCGTAAATACCTTTATGCAGCCCTTGTGGGAAATAATACCATCAGATCTGTTGATATATCTTGTGAAGCAGACCTTGAAGCTGATCTCAATGTCTTTCTTAACTATGGTATGCACATAGCCATTAAAGAGAAATTCAAAGAGTATTATCAACAGTTTAAAGCAAGAGGGCTTGCTATCTATGACAAAGTGTGTATACCAATCACTTTGTATTCCTTTATTTGTATGCCTTTTGCATGTCTTCAAATTTGGGAAGACAAAATATCGGAGAGAATTGCTAAATCGAGATGTCTTAAGGCAATTGCAGATGGAATAGCAAAATGCTCTGCTAGTCTTACAGGAAAGCGAAGAACTCAACAAGAAATTGAAAATGAAAAGAAGGGTAAAAGAGAAAAATTTATATTCACCAAGAATATGATTAAACTCAATTATATACTCGGCTCCAGCTGGATCAGATTAATTTTCTTCATCAATTTCTTGCTATTCTACGCAGTGTCAATGCTAATTCCAATTTATTTCATTGATAATTGTCAAGATGGACATTCTATAACAGGATACTATATTTATGCAGGATATGCAGTGTTTATTTTCCTTTTTGAGACGTTCCTCTACTATACTGCTGCAAAAGTTATTAACGACAAAAATTTGGTTTCTTTTTCATGGGTAGATCTGATACCGCTAGCTACAAGTCAGAATGCCAAATTTGATTTCTTCAGTGATATGCTCTTCGTGACGAAATCTTTTGTTTGTGAGAATAAAAAGATTGGTATAGCGGCAGCAATCATTATTGGAGTCAATTTAGTGTTCAATCTTTATGTTATTCTAGGCCTCTTCCTCAGACCAATTTATAGCACATTATGTCGCAAGAAGAAAAGAGAGCCTCATAACACGAAATATATCAACAAATGTTCTAAACTCTCATTTGCTTTGGAGCTCCATGCAGTTGGACACTTGCTTGATAGATTCTCAACTTCTAGCGCCTCTAAGTGGGGAGAGCAATATTATCCTCAGGTTATGATTACAGCATTCAGTAAATTCATCCTAGAAGATTTTCCCCAATCTATAATTTTGTTCATCAATATCGCTATGACAGAGGACACGACCAGAACTATTACCATCATCTCTTTAATTAGTACTGGTCTGAGCTTGCTCTTGTCATTCAACGGTGCTCTCAGAGCTAGACCGAGCAAATGTACTCCTGGTATGATCAGGAAATTGGCCCTTAACATTGAAGAAAGAAGTAAAGATTTCCATGAAATTCAAGAAATTTATGAAACCAGAAAGACTGAAATGCCGAGTCGAATTGCAACAAAAAGTGATTATAGAATAATACCTATCAGTCCAAAATTAGTATAAACGAGAATTAGAGACTGTATTGGTATACAATACATGCTTACATTTCATACAATTTGCTTTTATCTTTATTTTATTTTCTCAAACAATAGTTCTATCTAATAAATTGATATGCCTTCTAAAATAGCTCTCAATCTTTCTTCCTTCAATGGGTGATTCGCCATTTACTTTTATATCATAATTTCTGAGTTTTTCAAGAAACTTTTGAGTTTCTGGTATAGGATCAATTGATTTATTAAGGATCTCAAGGAGATTAGGAAGGATAGCAATCTACACGATTAAGTCTTTCTATTACTTAGCTACCATCTTTTCTTCTTGATTATGCTTTATAGGGATAAACTGAATCCTTCTCAATACATTAAAATCTTCAGGATTCTGAACCTTGGCCAAACTATATCCTTTATTCTTGAATTTCCAGAGACTGTATAGATCCCCAAGACTGATATTCTGGGCATTAGATCTTAGATAATTATGAGACAGTTCGATGGCTGCTAATATCTGGAACTCATTTTGATTTTGTATATTTTGTGCCATGCCCTAAGGAGATAATAATTCTCATCGCAAAATTACTGTAGAAATGAAAAGACTTCCATCAGGTAATAAATGAAAGATCAAGTCATTGGAGTCAATAAAGAAAAAGCTTCCATTGACTTGAAGATTTAATTTCTTTCAGTTAGTTAATCAGAATTCAGCTATACCTTAAGTTCTTCATTTTGATTTAGCGAGTCATAGTATCCTTTAATTTTTTGGAACAAGCTGTTTGAAGTCGCAAGGAGAGTGAAATTTTTCTTCAATAGGTCTATCGTTCCTCTTGCAAGTTTTATTTCTTCATGTAAAATAACGCCTTATGACTCTTACCATCAACATATTTGAGATAGACGATCTTGTTTTTATTCTCAACTGGGTCCTTAATAGTTTCGCATAAATTAAAGAAATGGTAAGCAGCAAAACTTAGTCCAGTTAATAGGAGAACTCCGAAAATCTTCCCTTTTGAAATCTGGAATATGTCGTTCAATAATGTAAATCTGACATCGGACTTGTTTATCTTTTTCTTCAATTCCTCAAGTTCTCTTTCTTCAAGAGCTTTCTTTCTCTTGATGAATTCAGATTCTGTGAATTGAATAGTTTGACTTTAGAGTTATACCTTGATCTTTCGAAGAGTCTTTATCTTCTTGTGCTGAAAAATGATAATATTGTCTATAAACTAGCTTGGTTCCAGTTAAACTGTTAGTGTTTCGTAGAAAAAGAAATCCTCTTTTGAGCATTTTCTGCAAATAAAATTTATTTGAGGCAAAAGAGAGTGTTAGTTTTAAAGCTCTTTTTATATGAAAATATGTTAGACTCACTCCTAATATTTACCTAAAGGACGACTTACAGAGATATGTAGCTAAAGGAGTTAATTGAGGGTCTTGATTTGAATTTTTGTAATTAGGCAGGATATATTTCTGGTGAGACTATGTAAGCTCTATTAAATTATTTTATATTAATTCAAATTTTTGAAAAATGCCTCGTGAAATTATTACTTTGCAAGTTGGTCAATGCGGTAACCAAGGTAATCCTTAATCTGCCTGTTATAAACTTCTAGTTGGTATGGAGTTTTGGAAGCAGCTCTGCCGTGAGCACGGAATTAGTCCTCAGGGAGTTCTTGAAGAATATGCAGTTAATGGAGATGACAGAAAAGATGTTTTCTTCTATCAAGCTGATGATGAGCATTTCATTCCTCGTGCCTTGCTAGTTGATCTTGAACCTAAAGTAATAATATGATTTTTCTTGCTTATAGGCTTAGGCAATCGAATACCTTAAAAAATCTCCCTATGGTCAACTTTATAACCCCGAAAATATTTTCCTCTCAAAAGAAGGAGGTGGTGCTGGTAACAACTGGGGTGTTGGTTTCGACCAAGGTGAAAAAGTCCAGGAAGAAATTATGGATATGATTGACAGAGAAGCTGATGGCTCCGATAGTTTGGATGTATAATTTTTGAATACTTCGTTCTAAATTATCAGGGATTCACATTATTGCACTCCATTGCTGGTGGTACTGGATCTGGTCTTGGTTCTTACCTTCTTGAAAAGCTCAATGACAGATTCCCCAAGAAGTTAATTCAAACATACTCTGTCTTTCCTAATCATATGGAAACCAGTGATGTCGTTATTCAACCCTATAACTGTCTCTTGACTCTCAAGCGTCTAGCTCTTAATTCTGATTGTGTTGTAAAATTCAGGAAAATTTTTGTTAACAATCTAGGTTGTCTTAGATAACACCGCACTCGATAGAATTGCTTATGACAGATTGAAGATGAATAATACTGGATATTCCGAAACTAACGCCCTCGTTTCTAATGTCCTTTCCGCCTCTACTACAACCCTTAGATACCCAGGATACATGAATAATGACCTTATTGGATTACTGGCCTCTCTTATCCCAACCCCAAGATGCCATTTCTTGATTCCTGCCTATACTCCTTTGAGTGTTGATAAGCAAATCAGCACTGTCAGAAAGACCACTGTCTTGGACGTTATGAGAAGACTCCTCCAGACTAAGAATATCATGGTTTCCGCTTCCACTAGAAAAGGATATTACATTTCAACTCTCAACATCATCCAAGGAGAAGTTGATGCCACTCAAATCCACAAGTCTCTTCAGAGAATCAGAGAAAGAAAACTGGCTAACTTCATCACCTGGGGACCTTCATCTATTCAATTTGCCCTCTCAAAGAAGAGTCCATATGTTGAAACTTCACATAAGGTCAGTGGTCTCATGTTGGCAAATCATACTAGCATTCATACTGTAAGATATTCTTAGTTTGATCATAACCTGTTAGCTCTTCGATAGAATTTTGAAGCAATATTCTATGCTCAGAAAGAGAAATGCCTTCTTGGATAACTACAAGAAGTCTAGTGTTTTTGCTGAGAACTTTGACGAATTCGATGATTCAAAGTATAAAATGTGAAATAATATCTTACATAATTAGGGATGTTGTTGAGTCCTTGATTGAGGAGTATAAAGCTGCTGAAAAGCCAGACTATGTTGACTGGGGTTTCGATGATTCTAAGATCGATGATGGATACTAATTGGTTGTACTGTTGTTATATACTTTTTAAATGAGGTATATGTGTATAGTAATTATCTGATCTTCATGAAAAAGTAAGGTTTTCAAATGTCCTTCTCTCGACTTTTTTGTTTTCTTGATGTAGATTTTCAATCAAGAAATCAAACGAAATAAAATTAACTGCACTTTGATGCAGAAAAATTCAAAACCTTTTCAGGGAATGAGTTATTATGATATTTTAGAGGTTCCAAAATCAGCTTCCCTTGAAGAGATCAAAAAGGCCTTTTATAAGAAAATCAAAGAATCTCATCCCGATAAAGCAGTATAAAGATAATCAATTATTTGCTAAATTATAGTCTTCTGAAACCCACATGAGTCAGGAGAAGGCACGCCAAATACTTGAAGCTTGGCAGGTCTTGAAGAATGAGAAATCTAAAAAAGAATATGATCAATATCTTGAAACTGGAATTTTTAAGAACAGCGATAATACTTTCAATCAGATGAAATACACAAATAAAATATCTATTGATCATTACGAAATTGATGATGGATTTTTATATGTCACTTGTGAACAATGTGGAGATATTTTAAAAATACCTTCTGATTTACTCATGGTAAAAATTGCCAATCTCGTATAACTTTAAGGAATATAATGTTTTTGAATGCAACACATGTTGTTTCAGAATTGAAGTCTAATCTATTATTTTCTCTTTCTTCTTTACCCATAAATGTTTAATGTATAACCTTATAAAAGTCTTATGTGTTATCAAGCAGCTTTGAAATTGTGTCAAAAGAAATAGTGTTGTATCCTTGTATCATTCAGTTGTCCAATTTATTTATCCAAAGTATAAGTAGGCTCTGAATCTATCTGCAAATAACAGAAGGAGAGATATGTCTATAAGAATTTGCACATCTGATGTTTTCATAAAATTCAAAGGATTGAGAGACCAATTGGAAAGAATAATGATGGATGTAGAACGAACTTGTAAAAAACTTCAGTCAAAATTGGTCTCGACTTCAAACGTTTGAAATAGATTTACAAAATCAGAAGGACATACTCTCAAAGTGAAATTTAATATAGAATCAATTATTCCAGTGTTAGAAATTATGTTGGATTGTTAATCATTATCCTACAATAGTTCCAGAACAGATTTAGAAAAGAAGACACCGGACAAGACCTCTTTAACGAATATTATTGATTTTGAAATCTGAGGAACCATTTCAATTCAAACATATTTCAATATTTTGAACTCTAATTTCTTCAATTCAAAAATTTTGTAATTTATATAAACGTTAATTCAAATTACTTTATAATTCATTTTTTGAAATTTTAATAATTTGAAAATTAGAAATTGTTTCATCAAGGAAACTGAAAAAAGATCTTGGGTAATGAGTTCACAAATTCAGGCTAAAGTAGCCATGAGTTTGAAAGGAGTCAGTGTTGGGTATTTTTTTAAAAAGAAAGGGAATTTCATTGTTAAAGGGTAAAGTCGGGCTCTCTCTTTGAAAACTCATAGGAGTACTTTGTAAGTGAATTATGTAATGAAAATGGGTAATCGAGTATTGGGCTCTCAGTAATAAAGTATTTGTTTAATCACCTCTAGTCATATTTTGGGTAAGAAATAAATTGAATTCAAAATATTCAATTTCAAATTTGAATTTTTGAAATTAAACTGGGAAGTATTAATTATTTTTTCCACTTAACAAAATCAATTCGAATAGAAGAGACAAAACATATAAAAGAATATTTTTTTTCCCTCTCACAATTCTGTGAGAAAATATTTTATTCAAATAATTTAGATAAACAAAAAGTCATACACAATTTTTTATTCTAATTATTTTTTTTTCCCACAATTTTAATTTTGAATAAAATAAGAGAAAAAAATTTTTTGAAGAAAGCAATTAATCAATATTTAATTCTACAAAATATTCCATTGAGAAGAAAATACAATAACTTTTTTCATACTCTCTTTTGGAAGGGATCTCAGAGAGATTATTTGATTCTTATGAACCACAGTATCACCATATTTCTCTCCGGGAAAATCGAATTTCATATCAAAACTTCTAAACTTTTCTTTAGTCCGTCCAGGCTTCCATTTATTTAACTTTCCATTTTCAGATTCTTCACCCATGAACATCAAAACTGAGTCAGCCGGTTTTCCTTCAGCTGTAGATCCCCCAAAGATCAAAATTTCATGACCAGATACTTGAACAGCATGGCCATTTAATCCCATTGTTGGAAGAGTTCCTTCACCTTCAAACACAAAACTTGGCTTGAAAGGAACAATGCTCCATTTGTCACTGACAGGGCTATATTTCTCAATAATCTCATTTGGAATTCCTTTCTTCAGCAGTCCTCCAAATTTATAGATATACTGATCATTGAAGTTACAGAGAGTAGGGGCGTAACTATTATTGTTAAGGCTTCCTGAGTTAACCCATTTATCAAATTTGACAGAGTATTTCTCAACCTTATTTGTGTATCCATCTTTAGTTGTCTTACCTCCGACTAGGAAGATATGTCCTTGGAAATAGACTGCTGAAGCAGCTATTCTAGGAAATGTGAAGGGAGATTTTCTGAGCAGCGTTGCACTATTCTCATCGAGCAAGTAAGTCTTGTTTAGCTTGTTGGTACTATAGTCAGGATCGGCCCCTCCCATTAAAAAGATACTTCCCATAGGAGTAATTAGAGAGGAATGCTTCCTCGGAATTTTGAAATCAATGTTGAGGGTTAGTTTTTTCCAAGTTACCCCTGATTCAAGCTTTTCTAGATCCAAAATATATGCCTCTTTTGTATTTTCCTTGAAGAAATAAAGCAGTTTTTGTGAATTGTTGGCGAAATAGTCCTTTAGCTCGAACTGATGAGCTGGCTCAAAGTTTGTGACAGAATAGGGCTTGACTTCTATACCCTGTAGATCATGCTTGATTTCTAAACAGCTTTGGAACTCCTTTACAAGGCCTGTGAGTCTATCAGCGTCAAATACTAACAAACTTTTCTTTAGCAGTGTAGAGTATTCTTTCAAATGAGTACTAAAATCGGTTATTTTATGAGGAATCTTTTCCAACTTTTGAAAAAATTTCTTGATTTCATCTGAGGTATATGATAGATTGTCAAATTCAGTCTCAAATTGATCCATTTCATACAGATTTTGCTCACACAGTTCATTCATCTTAGAAGAAATCTTCTCAAAGCTTTTCCGGTTTGTCTCAATAAACCTAGAAAAACAATTCTCTATTGACTCGATAATTTTTTGCTTGAGGTCAAGTAGTTTTTTCTCGAATATGTCAATATCACTTGTATCTGTCTTGGGTACCACATTTTTCTCAATTTCTTTTCGATAACTGGCTATCTTCTGCTTCGTATTTTGGATAAAATCGTCAAATTTCTCAATATTAGCCTCAGTGTTCTCGTCCTTGTGCATCTTAAGATGATTAGGAAGGTTATCGACTGAGACTGGAGAGAAGCATTTTGGATGCCAACAGATATAGGCAGGAGATTGATTGCTAGTTGAGTATGAGACTTTTTCCATCAGGCAAAACACAATAAAATTAAGTTCAACTTGTATTTTAATGTATATTTCATGAATTCATACGAAAGATACGTATGAGCAACTGAAAATAAATACAAAAATAAATATAGAATTTAGTCTAATGAAATGATTACCTTAGTATCTTTCTTCATCATAATCTTATTCTTTTCATCCAAAATTTCCAAAATCTTTTTCAATCCTTCTCTTCTCTGTAATGATCCCTTTATGTTCTGGGGTTCTGAGCCAACTTTCTTGGTAATATGGTCCCAAAGCTCAGCTTCAGGGACTTGGTTACGAGTTCCTCTGAGTTCATTGAATTGCTTGTATACATATTTTATAGCATCTTCAGTAACTTGGATATCATGGGCAATTGATCTATCCAAAAGGTCATCAACATCATCTCTGATATCAAGCTTCTTAAGTCTCTTAGTGAGATCCTTTTCTTGAACAGTTTCCTTCTTAGGTTCTTCTCTTCTGGCATCTTCTTTTCTATTTGCCATTTCGACCTTCTTCTTCAAAAGCTTGTGGGGAGTCTTTGTAGTTGTGATTTCTTGAACTTCCTCTTCAGGTTCAATCTTGATGTTATCCTTATCGCTTCCATCGCGTTGGTCTTTTCTAGTCTTGCTTCTGGTTTCTCTTCCATAGTTGGAAGTGGTAGTGTCCTTATTAGTACTCAATCTTCCCTTGCTCTTGGGTCTGAAGTCATCATTTCCATCATCAGAATCATTTCCACCATCTTCAGAGTCATCATCTCCTCTATGTCTTTCATTGAAAAGGGCATAATTCAATAATTCATAAGCAACTTCGCAATCAATGGTTTCGACTTCCTTAGAAAGCCTCATTTTAGCATGGGCAGTGGCAACTCTGATCAGAGTTTCAAGAGTTCTGATTGTGATGGACATAGTCTTAGGAGCATTGTTGTTAGTGTCTTCTTGTTCACGTTGTCTCATTTGAGTCCAGGCATTGGAAATGAAATCAACGGCCTCATCCTTCATCACAGGAGTGATGGTCTTCTTGGCAAAGTAGATGTACTTCTTCAAGAACTTTTGAGTGAGAATTTCACCAGAATTTGGATCATGGATAGTGGCATTGTATTTTTCGAAAATTTCATTGTCAGATTTTTCATGGATTTCAGGTTCAATGATGTAGTCATCAGTGTGATCAAAGAGAGCGAAGTTGTCTTCTTGGCCAGGGGTGATATAACGATGATTTCTTGTGACTCTCTCAGCAATAAGTCTATCGATTTCAGAATTCTTTTCATCCAAGACAATGAAGATAAAATCGAAACGAGAAAGCAAAGAATCAGGCAATCCAATGTTCTTGGTAGGAGGCAAGTCCTTTTGATATTCTCCGTAAATTGGATTTGCAGCAGCAACGACAGAACAACGAGCATTCAATGTTGTATGGATTCCGGCCTTGGCAATTGTGACTGTTTGTTGTTCCATGACTTCGTGAATAGCGACTCTATCGTTTTCTTCCATCTTATCGAACTCATCAATACAGACGATTCCTCTATCAGCGAGAACCATGGCACCTGCTTCGAGATGTTTTTCACCAGTGTCCTTATCCAAAGTAACAGCAGCAGTCAGACCGACACCAGAAGATCCTCTACCAGTGGTATTGACAGCGAGAGGGGCAATACTGAGGACTCTTCTAAGAAGCTGACTCTTAGCTGTAGATGGATCACCAATCATAAGAATATTAATATCTCCTCTCAAGTGAGCCTTGTTCTCAAGAACCTTCTCAACACCTCCCAGGAGCATGAGAAGGATTGCTTTCTTGATATTTTCATGACCATAGATGCTTGGAGCAACTGATCTGGATAAGAGATCGAAAATATCCTTTCTTTCTGAAAGCTTTTTGATATTTCTAACATCATCTGGACTAAGAGTAGGAGTATCGACTTCAGTGGCCAAAGCATTGATGTTAGTTGCAATCAAAACACCTCTGAAAATGGCATTCATGCTAGTATTTTGGCTGGTAATAGCCTTGAACACACCAACAACTTGAACACGATCACCAGGCTTGACCTTATCAACGAGATCCTCTTCAAGGACGACCTCAACACTGTGGGGCATCATACCAGTAGGAGCCTTTTCTGGCATTTCTTGGACAATCAAAGTTTGATAATCCTTATATTTACAGAAACCATATTCAGTGGTCAAAGGATTGTCATGATCATCCTTTCTGGGGAAGGCATTGGATTGTCCTTGGAGTGTCTTATCAGCGGTAACACTGTATTGATCATAGTATTCCTTAACAGTTCCAATCTTGGTGGCTTCACAGTAGTGGACTGAGTGAACAAGCTTGGGTCTAACAATGGACATTCTAGTAACAATACCGTTAACGGCAACAAGATTGTGGATTGTGGAGGAGTTAAGACCTCTGGGGGTGATGTGGTTCTTTCCGAAGTTTCCTTCAAAAGCAAAAGTGTAATGAGGACGCTTTTGCATGACATTTCCTTGTTGTCTCTTTTTGTTTGAAGAGGAATCGTAATTGAGACCATCAATAATGTTCTGTAAGACACCTTCAAGTATTCTCAAACATTGGATTGGCTTGGTGAGCAAAACAGGGACCAAGAGAGGGTATGTCATTCTTAAGTTGTCAAGATTGATGGTAAATCTGGTCTTGTTGTTGTTTAACATGTCCTGAATACGGGAAATGTTTTCAGTTCTGTTGAGGTATTGGGTGAAAAGCTGAGTGTAAGCTTCCCATTGAGTATCGGTGGTTACGTCTGTCATGAAGCTGGAAACAAATTTGCTTTTTTTAAATTAGATCTTATTATACATAATTGGCGCAATATTTGTATATCACATAAAAGATAATTTGGCGCAATTTCTCAAGATTTCGCAGACTTCTAAAAATACAATAATGACATACTATTCTATAATTTCACTTTCTAAGGCTTTTTAGCTCAGCAAAAAGGTCCATCTTGTTGATTGCAAAGGATTCTGATGGGGCAATATGATAATTCATATTTTTTGACGAATTAGCTGAAACATTCTCTTCATCTTTAAGCTTGTCTTCCTTTTTTGGGAGAGTGTTTGGGTCTACTTCGATAAATCTGCCTTCCTTGGTTTTGATATAATATTTGGAGGGCTTATCATCTTTTCTTGATTTGAGAATATCCTTCAGTTCCCTTAACACAGGTTCTAAATTCACTTTAGGTTGTTTGTCATCGCCCTCATCATCTAAATTTCTCCTAAAGTTCAAATGTTCTTGATAGGCCTCTGCATCAACTTCAAACACTCTCAAAATCTTGTCCTTGTCTGGTATCTGGTCATCGTGATAAAGGATATCTGCCTCAATATCATCATTTTCATCTTCAATGTTTCTATACTTCCTAGTAACCGACTCACTAGTCTTGGGTTTCTGAGTATTGGACTTAAGCTCACTCAGCAGAGAGTCAAATATAGCCTTATGGTCTAGGCATATCTCCTCTTGTAAATTTTGCAAGTACTTGATTTGGGATTTAATCTAGGAAATGATCGTTAATTTATGAAATTTACCTCTTCGTCATCCTGTTCTTGTTGATTTATTGTCAGAAGAATGCTTTGTGTATGTCTCTTTAATGTCTTATAGTTCTGTTTCATAATATTTATATGTTTTCTTAGTGATTCATGTTTTTTATCAATCTTTCTCTCATCGGGTTCAAATGACTTTTTCTTAGAATCTCCATAAGTTGAAGCTATTTCTTGACAAGAGTTGATGTTCTGAATAGAAAATGCTCGTAAAGGGCTTTCTATGAAATTAATATGAAATATCTTTAGTTACCAATTGATCGAAATAAGTTGATATCAATGAGATTGTTGGTGTACTTTGTCAAATAAATATTTAGTTCATGCTTTATCTCTTCTAGCAAGTTGACATAGATCTCAAGTAGGGCTTGCAATACTTTCAAATCTGCTTCCTCTGATTTATTACTCTCTTTCAACTTTTCATAAATAGCGGTTTTATCATGATTTAAGGCCTGGAGGATAGAGATTAAAATCTCGATATTCTTCAATATATTGAGCCTTATAGTACCTCTTAACTCGATGAAGCTTTGTCTATATGCACTAATAGCTTCTACAGGATGGATATCAGATTCTGCGAGAATCAAAATCTCCTTCAACGTCCCTCTAATAGTCATTATACAAACAGACTAGATTACAGTCTTTGGCCTCTTTGAATGAGCATGAACTCTCGGAAGAATTTGATCATTTTAATTACTATCTCTTCAAAGTCATCATTCTTACTATTAAGAAAAATGAGAATTTGGTTCATTGTTTTGAATTGAGAGGCATTCTTTTTATAGAAGAGGAATGCTAGGGTTAGTAAGATAGCAAGCATGGAATTAAAAATCTTGAGGAGTGTTTCAGACCTTAAGCAAATATATTCAAAGAGGAAAATTGAGATTCCCAAACAAATGCTTAGTATTTGAATTCTCTGTTTCATTGCAGAAACTAATTATAAACAAAAATTCTACAAAAAGTACATGAATTGAGCGTCTCTTCATATCCATGTTTAAGACTCCTTTTGGTAAATTCCCTTGGGTCAAAAACCTCTTTTATCATATTCCAATATGAATTCTTGATTGAGGTCAATAAAGTCCATGGAAATTACTTTTCTGGTTTGGTTGGCAGCTGTCAAAGCTTCAATATTCTCATTCTTCTTTGTTCCAAATTCATCAATCTGATGGCTTTTATCTGAAAATGATATTAATTCTTTCTCTCTCTCATCTAGGAGATTGTTTTCTTAAATTTTAGGACTAGTACATGCAATCATGTACCTTGCATGTACTCGACAAAGGGAGAATTGTCCCAATACAACTTTCTCGATCCCATCTATCTTAGATTTTCCTCCAAATTAATTTAATGTAAAAATCAACAGATCTAAATATGCCAATCTGGATGAAATAGAGGGAGGTAAAAGTCTGAAAATCAAAAAATTATTATATGTTTTATTTCGATTAACAATGTTATCGTCTTTCATTATACTCTAGAAAAATAGGACTTATCTTTAAATATAGGAGGAAAATTACTTTATAAAATTGAAAACTTAATGTTCTTTATCAAAGTCGATCAGAATCTCATGAAAGTATGGTGATAGGATGCTGTTAATAGCCTCTTCAATTTGGCTCTTGTATTGAAAATCAGTTATGATAATATTCGAAGAGAATATAAAATATTGAGGGGTGACTGCCCAATAATGTGTCTGCTTAACACTCACAACATTAGGGATCTTCTGAATTTGATTTATAGCTCTGTTCAGATCGATGTCATTTACATTAGGAAGTCCTTGGAGTAAGATCTCTGTTGATAAGCCATATATAACCCTCGTTTCTTTGATGGTGTAGATCAGCATAAAGATAGCAAGAATCAATTCTCCTTTGAGATGCCTCAAAAACTCAATGTATTCGATGAGCAGAAATGTAAGACAATGAAGCATTCCAAGCTTAAAGTTTAGATAGACAGTGTAATAGTTCATTGCATCTGAAGTAAGATTTGGGTCTTCTTTTTTATCTCTGATGTAGTAACCATCCCTTTTCTGATATCCTCTCATCTGGTTTGAGAATTTGCTCTCTGAGGACACAAATCCTGAATGACTAGTAAACAGGAAGGTCCCTATTAGATATATCAAAAGTCTGACTACAATAAAAAGGTTTAATTGTTCATGACCTCTCTCCGAATGCCCATGATGATCTGACTCCCCTAAATCCTCGAGTGAGTCATGAATAGACCTGAAAATCAAAAAGAGAGCCAAGAAACACAAAAAACAGCAGTTTGTGAAACTAGCAATTACTTCCAATCTTGAAAAGCCATAAGTGAACTTTGAATTTGTTTTTTGTTTTCCCCATATTATTGAGAAGAAACTAAATGAGAGAGCTAATACATTCAGAACATTGTGCAGGGAATCTGCCATTAAATGAAAATTTGAGTGAAATAGTCCAACAAGCAATTCAACTGATAACACTAACAAGCAAGAAAGTATGATAACAATTAAATGAACTAAGGAATTATCTTTTTCAAATAAAATCCAGTTCCCTCCTAAGCCTTTAAGCACCTTTGAGAGCAAGATCATCATTTCAAATAAGATTTTATTGTCAAATATCTAAATGAATCATTATCTATATTCACTTAATAACTTGATGATTGAGAATAGAAATTCTATGAGGTTTTTTGATGGAAATTATCGAATTTAAAAAAAAAAAAGAAAATAGGAAAAGAAAACAAAAATTAAATAAAGAAAATTTGAAAATGAAATATATAAGCCCAAATCTATTAAAGATCTTGAATTATTTTGTTTTTTATTAAATTCAAATTTAAATTGTTCTAAGAAATTTTTTCAGATTGGGGAAGAAACTTATTTACCCAAATTCAACTGGAATTACTGGAAAGAATGAATTAACTATAATTTTGAATATCAAATGTATAGCAGCCGATAATAACCCATTTTCTTAAGTCGAATATTTTACAGAAGAGCCAATCTTACCCAATTACACACAATTTTCAAGTTGCAATTATAGATTTTGAAATGAAAGAAAATCTAAGAAGGAAGAGCAGCCAGGACTTCCTTTGTGGGGATTATGTTTTCTTTCTTTTCATTTACCCAAAATAATTTGAAATTATTACACCGTTGAGTTGCATTATTTTTGAATCAAAATTTCTTGTTTGAACAAATTCAAAATAAAAAAAAAAATTATAAAATTTCTTTAATCAAAGTCTAAGTAATTTCCCCAAATATATTGAATTTTCAAATATACAATTCCTAATGCTTTCAAGTTCTCTCCAGAATAACTGTCTAGAATAAACATTAATGAAGTTTGTGATTGTTAAGTAATTGAACGGGTAACGGGAAGTTAATCAGGTATTTTTGGATAATTTCCGATCTGCGTATATAAATTGCAGTTTTTTTTTAAAAAAAAATCAATAATAAATATTCAGACTCTGATCGAAATGGACTCTAAACAACCAGATCAAATTGACAAAGAATTGTATGCTGTTGATCCTAAGACCGACTGTCCCCATGAAAAAGAATTAGACCTCAAAGAACTATCAGAAGCCATTACCAGAGAAAAGATCAATATGCCTTGCAAAGATTGTCAAGACACTAAAGAGAATTGGATGTGCTTATATTGTAAAGAGGTCTTTTGTTCAAGATATGTAAACAGCCATATGTCTGCCCATCATCAACAAACTGGGCATAAAGTTGCTTTGAGTTTTTCAGATGGGTCATTCTGGTGCTATAGCTGTGATAGTTATGTCTACTCTGGAGGTTATAGATCCTTAGCCATCAAATTCGGGAACGAAAAGTTTGCCGATGAGGATAAAACTAATAAATTTGCTGATCAACTTTCAAATCTCTCAATTAAGCTTAAAACTGAAGATAAGCAAGAGAAAATATTCAACAAAGATGAGTTTGTCAATGGTCTCAGAAACAAGAAATTCAAGAATATTGTCTTCTTAACTGGTGCTGGAATTAGTGTTTCTGCTGGTATTCCTGACTTCAGAACTCCTGGAACCGGACTCTATTCAAAAGTTCAGAAATTGGGATTACCTTTCCCTGAAGCTGTTTTTACCTTGGAATACTTGAAAGAAAAGCCTGAAGCCTTCTATACTGTTGCTAAAGAACTTTTGAGTTATAAAGCTTCTCCTACAATAGCCCACTATTTCATTAAAATGATGGCAGATGATGGAACTTTATTAGTAAACTATACACAAAATATTGATGGATTAGAAACCCAAGCAGGAATTGATCCAAAATATTTAGTTGAAGCCCATGGACATCTGAGATCAGCTCATTGTGTCGAATGTCATAAGGAAATGCCAATTAATGAATTTCTTTCTCATGTCAATGAGGGAAAGGTCTATCGTTGCGAATGTGAAGGAATCATAAAGCCAGATGTCATTTTCTTTGGGGAAAGGCTTCCAGATTCTTTCTTTAACAGTTTCTACCAAATTGAAGAATCTGATCTCGTTATCATTATGGGAACATCTTTGAAAGTCTTCCCATTTGCTAACCTCGTTAGTTTAATTCGTAAAACTACTCCTATTGTTCTTATCAATCGAGAGAATCCAGGAATTAATAGAGATAATTTCCTCTTCCTGGATGGAGATATTGATTCTAGAGTATTAGAAATTATCAAAGCAGTTGGTTGGGAAGAGAGATTAAATGAATTGAAACAGAAGAAAGACCTGTAATGTTATCTGATTATTAGGCTATCTCTTATTCTATTCTATCTATGCAGGTTTATGCCACTCACTAGCTTATCTTTAAAATTTTACAATGAAATATCTTCCTTTCAATGATGGCCTAATTAAAATAGTTGGAATTTTGTTTTGAGATAACGATAATCGTTATACCACTGTTGATCTCTCTCAAGAAAAAATGCACAGCCACAGGACTTGATAATAACATTCTAATGATTCAACTTGGTTTTTCTTGTACTTTGAATTTGTTAGATTTAAAGTTGACAGATCTAGGCGTATCTAAACCAAACGCTTTAGTTTGTATCAACTCTTTTTGAAAAACTTCTTCCAATTTAAACTAATAAAATTATTTTCGGTTTTGAATAAAATGGAGTCTTCCATGAAGGATGATGTGTTTAATGACTCAAAACTTAATGATTCTGTGACTGGAAAAATGAGGAAGAGGAAGACTTTGGATGACTACGAGTTTGTTATAAATGAAAACAGTAGAAACAAGACAAGTGAGCTCGGTAAAGGATCTTATGGCTGTGTCAAGAAGGTTAAAGATAAAGAAACTGGAAAAATCTACGCAATGAAAATGGTAAGACAAAGTTGAATTTATATGACCACTTCAGATGAGCAAAAAGTCCATCTTTGAGTACTCAAACAAGGAAAATTTGAGGAGAGAAATTAATATTCAAAAAAGTATTTTTCACCCTCACATTACCAGGCTTTACAACTACTTTGAGGACAAAGAGAATGTATATTTAATTTTGGAATATGCAGATAACGGTTCATTGTTCCACTATCTGAGGAAAAGAAAGAAGTTCTCTGAGAATGAGGCTTTTGTGTATTTTTTCCAAACTTGCTTAGGTATTGACTACTTGCATAAAAGGAAAATCATACACAGAGATCTAAAGGTATATTTATGTTCTAAGACATAATTCCTTTAGCCTGAAAATCTATTGCTTGATGGAGATGGGAATATTAAGATTTGTGATTTCGGTTGGAGTGCCGAAAATTACAACAAAAGGTAACTTGGATAGTCCTAGCATGACTTTTAGACATACATTTTGTGGAACTATTGATTACATGGCTCCAGAAATGATTAAGAATTTACCTCATGACCACAGATTGGATATTTGGTGCTTAGGAGTTTTATTATATGAAATGGTGCATGGCTACGCTCCCTTTAGAGGAAAGAGTGATCAAGAAAAGTGTCTTAATATATCAAAGAATGCTCCAATTGAATTTGACAAGAGTCTCTCACCTGAATGTGTGGAATTGATTAAGGGGATATTGAAACCAGCTCCAGTTGATAGACTAACCATGGAACAAATCTTCAATCATCCTTGGATGAAGAAGTTTGAAAAGATTTACAATATCAGCTTACAGAGTTATATTGAGCAACAAGACGAACAGATTAGACTAATGCACAAAATTGAATCAGATAAGCAAAGGGTATCTCCTTCAAGCAATTCTCACACAGAAAAAGAGGCTTCAACCAAAGCTAACACTGATGCAAGTCGCTCAGAAAGTCAGAGTGGAGGGTCAGGCCATGGCACAGCGAAAATCATTACAATTATCGATAATACATCTCCATTGAACATTGCAGGAAAGAAGTTTTCGTTTGATGAAAAAGATAAGAAGCAAGGCTCCAGTGCCAGTATCTAGAATAAAATTTCCTTTTATATTTTAGCCTCTTTTTCGAAAACTTCAAACACAGAGAATGAACTTGACAGAGCTCTTAAATCCTACAAATTAGATGAGACAGAAGAAATGGATATTCTTAACAAAGTTGACAGGATTGCCAAGAAAAAATATGATATCTTCGAAAATAATCGCCCAGGAAATACAAACATTCACATCACAAACATCAATATAAGACAAGAAACTAATCCTTTTAAATCAAATCATGGTAATCAATCCAGATGAAAGTATAATAATATTTAGCTTATCTCGCTCCCCAAGATCATCCAATTGAAACAAAGCCAAGCTATACCGGAAAGGACCTTTACATCTACCAAAGTAATACTTGTTTGCAGCTATAATAATTTCTAGACGAAAAGAACGAAGATGTAGATCGATTTATTAGCAAAGCATTTCCAGGTGTTATTCGCAAAAGTATGATAAGACTTCAAATTACTAAATATTAGAAACTGTAGATTTAGATGGAGTTTACCTGGATAGACCAGCTGATCAACAACTTCGTAGGATTGATACTGCACAGTTTGGATCAGAAAAGCCAGATGTGAGCAGAAGATATAAATCTGTTGACAAACCACAAAGGTTTAGATTTAAAATGAAACCATAAATTAATTTTGTAGCAAGGACAAAGAGAAAGATAGGTATAATAAGAGGCCTGAGAAGAAATATTTCCAGGCTGTACAAGAGGAAGATGATGATCTTGAACCTCAAAGATTGTCAAGAATTTCAAAGAGAAATGTCGAAATAGAGAAAAAATTAAAAAAGGAACCTGAGGAACCAGGATTATTTGAAAAGATCTTAATGGGTCTTGGATGTATTTCAAGAGATAACAAAACTACCAAAAATAGTAATTAAAGTACAGTTACTCTTATATGTAGATAATTCTTTGTCATTCATAAATTTGTTGTTTTTTAATGATATATTTGTTTCATGTGAAGGTTTACGACTTTTGAGCAAATTAAAAGAACTCATTTACTGTTACTTCATTTGAAACATGTATCTCCTCCTCTTCTCTTTTCATTGTATTTAAGCGTTGAATTTTAGGCTCATCTGTTTCTGGTTTGTCAATTGGATCTTCAGATTGGGGATTATTTTCTATAGCTTTTTCTTCTTCATTAGTATGTTCAGGCTCTTTGACGTCGGCTTGAACTAGTTCAATGGGATCACTCTTTACTTCCTCCTCAAGTTTTTTCTGATCAAGAATATCCTTTTGCTCAATTTGTGTTTGATTGTCTAAATGCACTTTTGATATTGTTGGTTCTGGAAGGACAACGTCTTGATCGCTATCAAGAACTTGTTGGACTTGCAAATTTTGTACATCTATTATTTCTCCATTTCCAAGAGCTTCAATCTCTTCTTCAACAGCATACTTGAGATCCTTAGTCTCAACATGCTTTGGCTCTGCAGGTTTAATCTTATATGACTCCATATATTCTACAATTTGGCTAGGGAGTTTGGATAATAGAGCCTTAGTTAAAAGCTTGGAATCTGAATAGTCTTTAGTGGATACAAAATGTGCACAGTCCCTAAAAGGAGGATTCTCAGTAATGTTATTAATGCTTAGATCTTTGATATTAGTAAAATCTTCATTACCAATTCCCAAAAAAATAACAGAAACAGGTAACATCGAAGCTTCTTTTAATTTCTTAGCACTCTCATTAAAGTCATATAACTCTCCATCAGTTAATATAACAAGAATATGATAAATATTCTTGTTCTCAGTAACTGAAACAGTAGCAATTTTATTGATTTCTCCAATTACTTGGGAGAATACAGTTGGCCCAGACATTTGAATTTGAGATAGAGATTTTTTATACTGTTCGAGTAATTCAATTTGGCTGGAAACATATGGATTGCTAGGGTCACCTGTAATTGGGAAACAATGTGAAGTCTCTGAGGATGTGATCATCGGGAAAGCTGGCTTGGCACCAAATCCAAATGCCCCAATTTTCTTTTCTTGAGTGTACTTTAATAGGATGTCTGTGATATTCATTAATGCTTGTTGATAGGGATTCAATATCTCCTGATTCACTAATGAGTGAAGGGCATTAGGCTGGTTTGGGTGGCCATTTGAAGAAGTAAAATCAATTCCTACTAGTAAACTCAGCTCTAGACCTCCTTTGAGATAGTCATAAAGATGATATCTGGTAAAAATTTTCAATGATTCTAGTCTCAATTTGCCACATGATTTGGACTCCTTTGGCTTGATCAAGTCTATCTCTTTTTCAGTTTTTAATTTTTCAAATGTTGTCTGAGTATATCCTATTACTTTATAACTATCTTCTTAGGATCGTAATTGTGACATTCAATAATGAAAGGATTTGATGAGTCTGCCTCACAGAGCTTTTGGAAAGAGATTGTAATGGGATTAAAAGTTGCATCAACTACATTGTGTATGACTTCAGTTTCACACAAGAGGTCCAAATTTCCGTTATTTTCTCTCAGGAATTTCAGTTTAGGATTTCTTTTCCAAATCCCACTCTTTTTCTTTAGCTTTGAAACATGAATTTGGAATGTAATATATTCTCTGCTTCTTGGTACATCTTCACATTTTATGATCATGTCAGCTATAAAATTTGAAGGATTGGCTCTTTGGCTTAATTGAAGAAGGCATGTTTGGCCTGGAGAACCTATAATTTTTCCTAATTTGATATATCCATCAGCTACGAAAACAGGTTTTCCTGAATCTGACTTGTTATAAAGCTCAAATTTCAAGGTTTGACTAGAGGTGAAATTGTACTCAAGACACAAAACCTTCTCGAATGTGATAGTCTCTGCATAGCTTTGCCCCTCTGTTTGGTCAACTAACATAAAAGCATGGTTGTCTTTTTCTGAAAGAACCAAGAACAATGACTGACAGTTGGCAAGAGACTCATGCACTTTCTTCAAAGTAATCCGAAGGTCTACTTTTGGATCGTCTTCAATCATGTCTTGGTAATAAAATAATTTATTTTATACTCACTCTAGTTGCAGCTTTATTACTTTTCCTTTTTTCATTCAACACAAATCCCAGAAAAATACTCTTGAGATAATTTTTGTTCTACTTCATCTTTCTGCTTCTGATCATATTTAAATATGAACTAGCAGAAAGAAATTCAATCTCGTGCTAAAAATCTTATTTAAAAATTTGATAGATAATACTAATGACAGACGGTTTTACGCCATTTGCTTACGATTCTGACGACGATGATGACACAGGATTCTGGGGAAGGAAGAATAAAGTCTCAAAAGAAGAACAAATTTATGGAATCTTTGGTGGTGGATATAATGAAGACAAATATTCCAAATCCAAAGAGCCAAAGATCTCTCTAGATACTTCTGGTAGAGGACTTTTCAATTTCATAAAAAGTAATAAGCCCCTGATCGACAGCAACCAACTCACTAAGGGAATAAGAGTTGATTTAGGAAAAAGAGCAAAAAAAGACAAAATAGAGGAAGAAAAGCCTAAGCCAGAAAAGAAAGAGAAGAAAGAAACTTCGAAAAAAAGAGTGAGTTTCGCAGATGACTTGGAACAAGATCTAATGGAAGAAAAACAACCTGATGACTTTATATCAAGTGAAGATGAAGCATATAAAAAAGAATCCATTGAGGAAGAGGAAGGGGACAACGCTGAAAAAGATGAGATTCAGGAGGCAATCAACAAAGAAATTCTTAGGAGAAAAAGAGCATATGATTTCAAGCAAAAGAAACCAGAAATGAGTGACTTCAATCTTCCAACATCTTTTGAACGTCAAAAAAAGAAAGTAAACAAACAAGCTGAAGTCATCACCAGTAAAGAAGCACTTGAGGCTGCTAAAATGGAAGAACAATATGGAAAAGGTTGGAAGATGATGCAAAATTTAGGCTATAAACTTGGTACAGGTTTAGGGAAAAATGAGCAAGGTCGTTTGAACCCACTTCAGGCCCACAAAAAAACTTTCCTTGATGCTAATGTTGCGACATCTTTTGACTTTGTGAACGCAGACAGGCCTAAGGCCAAAGAGGCAGATGATGATTTGATGAAAGATCTATTAGAGGAAAGAGGATCAGATGAAGAAACATATCAGAGGGCTTCCAAACCCTGGAAAAAAGGAAGAGCTAAGATGAAAGCCATGAGAAAAGAAAGGCATTTGCATGCAAGTGATCTTAGCGTAAATGAGGGAGATATTATCAAGCCCATTTCAGAGCAAAAAGTTATAGATATGAGAGGTCCTCAGGTTTTATTCTTTGAAGGATATAGTGGAATTAAATCAGATGAGCAACCCAAAGCTGCACCAACAACTTCTGTAACTAGATCAAAGTTCTTGGGAGATATGCTTTTGACAATCAAAGGAAATTTTGACAAAGCAAAGTATAACATTCAAAATCTGGAAAGAAAAATGAAAATCGAGAAGGATAAGATCGTCAATTATAATTATGAAAAACAGAAATTGATGGAAGACCAAGAGGAAGTCACAAAGAAAATTCAAAGTCTCAAAAAATTACAAGAGAAATTAGTTTACTTTAAGGAAAAAGGCAAGGCTTTCACAGCCAGAGAATCACTTGGACTCTTCCATGAGTGCTTCCAATCTGTTCCTGAGCAGTTCTTTGACTCTCAATTGGATAAGCTGTTTATTTCTGATATTACCAAGAAATTACAAGCAGAAGAGCAAAACTGGCATATTTCAGAAGACACCTTGGATTACAATTATGAACTCTTCTTACAAATTAAGGAATTCTTAATTGATATCCTGACTCGTAGGGAAGAAATGAAATTTACAGCATATGTTGAGAAAAGTCATGACCACATGTTTTCAAAGGTTGCTTCAACCTATGATCAGCAAGAACTTGAAAGATATCTATATGAAATCTTCAACCAGTCCTGGGCCCTTCCAGTCAGAACCTATGTCCTAAACTTCTGGAATCCCAAGGATTGTGAGCCTTTGATCAGCCTATTCGAAAAATGGGAGGGGCTTGTCCCTCAAGATATCTTGAATCAAATCTATGATTCAGTCATGATGCCAAAGCTAAAGCAAGCAGTTGAAAGCTGGTCTCCTACAACTGATAGGGTAATGATTCATATTTGGTTGCATCCTTGGCTTCCATTACTAGGAATGGAAAGACTCAGTAGTTTATGGAAGCCAATCCAGCTCAAGTTCAGTCAAGCTTTAGTTCAATGGCATCCTAAGGATAAGAGTGCTCTAATGATATTAAAACCATGGTTCAAAGTATTTGATTACACGAGTTGGGAGAATTTGATGATGAGATGCATTTTGCCTAAATTACTTTATAGCTTCAAAGATTTTACAATTAATCCTAAGAAGCAACAAATTGAGCCTGTGGAGTGGCTGTTAGACTGGGCTGAATTTTTACCTGAAGAGCAATTAACAGAAATAGTTGAAAATTACATCTTAAAGAAACTTGAAGAGACTGCTAAGGACTGGGCAAGCACACCAGGAGTAAATAAAAAGGAAATGGAACAATGGATCAAAGGATGGAAACATCTTATAGGGGAGAAAGCTGCTAAACTATTGTTTAAGACTCAAGTATCAAGATACTTTGAAAGAATTGAAAGTCTCATAGCTTGACATTAGTATCTGCATAGTCGCTAAGTAAGAATAGAAACAAGAAATATATGTCGAATAAGAATACAAGAGTTAAACCTTAAAGGCCGTCATGACTCAGAGCTTTCTTTTGTTTCTGTCGCTTGATTGTTGGAAGCTTGAGCATTTTTCAAAGCCTCATATTTCTTTTTACTTTTGCGTTGACGATTCTCTTTTTGTTTTTTTCTCTTCTCTATTTCTTGGGCTTTCTTACTTAGATCTCCATTTATCATGATATCTAATTTTTCCTTTAGTCTCTTAATAGCGTAATGCTTATTGGTATTGAAGTCTCTACTATCATGAGCTTTAACCACTATCCCAGTAGGTTTATGAAGGAGGACAGCACAATTACTGGTTTTATTTGTTGCTTGTCCTCCTGGCCCACTTCCTCTGACCTGCTTCCACTCTAAATCCTTCTCATTAATTACAATAGGCTTTCTTTCCCGAGGCTCATTTGTACTGGAGAAATAAAATGAACTCAGAGAATGCATTTTAGTAGAATATGGGGCGAGACCTAAGAAACTTTGGAAGATCTGTTTACTTTTCAGGAACAACATATTTAGATCTCAATAAATTAATTAAACAGCTTGAACAAAAAAATTCCTCTTATCTGAAAATATCATTCAAGAATGTACATCTGAATAATACATATTCTCATCCCTATATTATATGGCTATCTTTTCAAAGTATTAAGTAACAATAATTACAAGAAATATGTGTCAATTTCACAAAATTGCTAATTCCATTCAGAGATTGGTTAACCAGCAACTTACTGAGCTTATCTGGTACGAGTATCAAGAGATTCTTTCATTATATCTGATCAAATCTTTTGATTTTAGGTATATGCTGAACCGCTTTGGAAGGAGCCTTAGGACGAGGCATCTGAGGCTGGATACTATTTGGAGAATATCCTAGTGGGTGAGGTTCTGGTCCAATGTATGCAGGATTTCCAATGCTAGTTGCAAGTCTCATCTCTTCTGTTCTTATTGAAGTATTGTTATTTTGCCTCATTTGGAATGCTGAATTCTGATGAGCCACTTCATTGAAGGTTTTTAACTGCGGCTTTCCACTAGGTGGAGGTCGTAGTCTCTCCTTTTGTTGAGTCTCCTTTGTGACTTTGGGAAAAGTGCCTATTCCAAAATTAATCAGAATATTCAAAGATCTGAAAATCCACTTTCTTCGATATTCATTATATGATTTCAGGTTCTTAGCGTATCTGTCTTTGGAATTTGCAAGCATTTCAGCTCCCCTTTCAGAATTATTCGCTATATCAACTTGTCCACAGCTCATGAAAATGAAGCAGCATCTGATTGTATCCCAGCCTGTGCAACTTCCTTCACTACATCCAAAGACAAGTAGAGAAAAAGCTGTTATTATCACTCCCAAAATTAGATACAACCATAGCACGCCTAACAAGACACCGTGTGTATCTCTAACCATTTCCCCTTGGGAAGTAGTTCTGCACACACTAGTGACAGGCTCAGATCTGTGCCATATTACGGCAATTATTCCCCAAACAAAACAAAACAGGACAAAAAAGGTGTACATACAGACCCCATAGTCATAGTTAATCGCATTAACGGTTTTGATCAAAATATTCTCTCCTTTCAAACCTTCGTCTCTTTCTAAAGATTCTTCATCAATACCTGCTTGGGCTGGCTTATTCGTTTCCTTGATTTTAATCTTCCCATACCTTAGAGTCACGTACATAAAGAACATAAAGTTCATAGCATGACATATCACTAAAGCTTAATAAACATGACTTTGTTCTTACTTATGATAATCATACTCGCTTTGAGAGGATTCTCACACGTTACATCACCAGAGTCAATTAAGGTAATTGCTCCTTGCGAAATCGGGAATACAGCAAGCAGAAATGTTAAGAATGCACAAAAAGAAAAAGGCTTTTTACAAATTCCAGCAACGCATTTACTAATTCCGAGTCCGCATCCTCCAAAAACAATGCAGGTGGCTTTACAACATTTATCCATAACTGTAGAGCTCGAATTCCACCATTCCTCAATAGCGGTTGCTACCTTATTACATATTTTTCCTATTCCCTCTATACAATATTGCATAGAAACTATCAGTTTATCTTTGAATTCTTAAATAAAATTTATTTTTCCAAGAAGTATTTCTTTCCTAGGCAGGCTAAATTGCGCTTATCGTGATAAAATAGCTCTTGCTACTTCAGATTTTAGAATCTAAGGAATTTTACCTATTCGTTAGTATTATGAAAAAAATTCGTATTCCTAGATGTGGTCCCTCTTAGTGTCTTGCATTTTTTGTTAATGTTAATAACTTTAGGCTTAGAGATCACAAATAGCCCTCTGGGTCATCTTTCTTTGAGAGTCAATAAATTGTTTCTAATCTTCTCTAATCGTTGCGAATCAGCAGCTAATAGAACTTTGAAATTCTGCAAAATAATAATACTAGCAAGAAATAAGATGATACTATGCACACTTGTGAAAAATAGTTCTTGGAATAGCATTTTTTTGTGAAAAAGCAAAATCATTTTTTTCGGATGTGACTATAGATGTGGTTTATTCACAAGGTAAACAATGAAGGAAGACACACTGGGGTCTCCAGAGCTAAATCAGTATGAGTTTAATGAGATTTATAAAACGAATTTAAAATGCTAAAAACAACAGTCTCTTGTTTGCCTTTGACTCAAAACCCAAAACAGGTGAATTATTCACTTGTCAATTTGGCTTCCATGCAGCTTGCTTTACCATTCCCAACCTCTGCTGTTCAGAAGCCTCCTAAGCTTGTGTTGCATTTCATCATCAAGGAGATCACATATTACATGATCTTTTTCCAAGGTATTTTTCCTCCTTTCTCATTAAACCTGTTAGGTATGACCATCCTTATTAGAATCTTAGATGATTTTGCTGATGACTGCTCCATCCAACAGCCTGAAGTACTTGCTCTCAGTCATTCAGAAAATGCTCTCCAAGTTTTCAAGGACTTTGAACTCCAGCTCAGAAACCAGAAGGATAACAGAAAGGAGATCATGAGAATCATCTACTACATCCTCATTATCTACTTAAGAAGAAGAAAACAAATCTTAGGTAGTAATGCTCTTAAAGATGATGATAAATTTTATCTTAAAAGTGATTCTAAATATGGACTTGAAGGCAGCGAATCTCGCAAGGCTCTTTGTTATGCGCAAAAGCTTGCTCTTACTTGTGAAAAGATCTCCAAACTTACCTACGAAACAAAACTAGCCATTACTAACTTTGCTGAGAACTCTCAAGGTCAATCCCTTTTTGGCTGTCTTAATGAACCCTCCTCAAAGAAAAAGACTTTGAGTATTCCAAATGGACTTAAGGGTGCCTCACTCTCTCAAAGTTTGATCGCCAGGGCCAAGACAAGCCCAAATGAAGAATTGAAGAAATCAAAAGTTACTTCACAGCCCAAGAAATTAACTCAAGAGTCGTCTTTTTCATTGCCAAGCACTGCACAAATACCTATTCATAGCATCGTCCAAATCACTACCACAAACGGAAGCAACCAATTTGCCCTTATTCCTTACTCTCCTATTCAACATTCTGTAGCAACCCAATCCAGAGCCTCAACTCAGAAGAAACAAGAGAAAGAGGCTCTCAAAGAAAAGAACCAGGATTCATCCTACTTGAATTTCTTTAGAAAATACCTGAAACTCATCAAGGAGAATCCCAGAATGCAAATCGAAGATAATGGCTTGTCCCATATTGACTCCACCTCTCAAGAAAGAGACATGATTTTACTCAATAATTATGCTGCCACCAAAAAATCATCTGAATCCTTGAGATTCAAAAATCCAAGATCTCAAACTTTATGTAAATTACAAGACTTCTCCAGAGGTAAATATGTTTGTCCTCCAATCTCCAGCTACCGCTATCCAGGTGCTCTAACTTATCCTAATTATCGATTCTTTGATATGCAGGCTAAGAATTGTGCAACTCAAGAACTACAAACAATTTCCCAGGCAAAGTGTGTGGGTTCTTTGGATGTTATTCCACAAGAACCAATGGCAGTAAAGATCAATTATGATCATATTGCCAAAGCTTTGCAGAGAAGAAGTATCCTTACTAAAAATTTGTCTACTTTTACTTTTGACTTGTTCCAAAAGAACTACCTCAAACAATTATCATTAACCCTTACTACCCAATCTCAATCATCTAAGCAATCGAAAATCAGAAAAACAGTTCAGAAGCAACAGAATCTGGCATTGACCTACCAAAAGGTCCTAGCTCTTCCATACGAAAAGATGCTCGCTCTCCCTTGCAAAGAAACCTATGCCGTTTGTGCAGAAAAGAAGTTGAAAGCAGTCACCTATCCAAAGGTTCTCTCAATTCCTTATGAGAAGGTTTATTCTCTTCCTTATGAAAAGATCCTCAGTATCCATTACGTTGCTCCCTCTGCTCTGACTTATGAGCCAAGATTAGCACTCCCTTATGAAACCCGTCAAGCTCTCCTGTATGAAGTATTGTTAGCATTACCTGCTGGAGAAGAAGAGCCCAAATTCCAGTAAATTTTTTGTTATATCTCAATAATAACTTAGATTTGCTCAAGTTCAAGCAGCCCAAGACAACGAAGCAGATGAAAAGCTCAGTGAATTGAGCTTCGAAATTGAAGAAGATGCCAATATCGCTGAGGGATATGTCAAAATTGAAACTGAGGAAGTTGACCAAATCAGTCTTAATTTCGGAGACAGTCACCAAGAACCTGCCGAACCCTTCGAAGATGACTTTGAAGAAATTTTAGGTGATGGAAATGATGCAGTCATAATCGAAGATGAACTCTCCCAAAGTGTTAAGTTAGAAGACTATGTTATCATTGAAGATGAGTTCTAAACCTTTATTATGACTTGTATGGACTTTATAGATTATGCATAAACTAAGAGAAACTGCACTAGATCAACAGAAGATTAAGATTGAGAATTTGTTTCTAGAATAGACGACTTATCGATTTGTTAAGCAGGTTCCTTCAGATAAATAGATACTAAATAAATAGATGTAACTCACTCAAAATAAATAAATATTTAGTAGCTAACAAGAGACTTAGGGCTCATTTCTCTAAGGAAATCAGTGTAAGTGATCTTTCCAGTTCCCTTCATTTCATGTTCACATCGCTCAACTAGAGACTTGACATCTTTTTGAGTAACAAAGATGCCATATTCATCAAAAATCTCCTTGAAGTCATCCTTGGAAATATAGCCTTGCTCATATCTGTCAAGAGTCTTAAAAGCGTCATGAACACTGAATAAAGGTCTCTTGGCAAGTTGTTGTCTCATGGACTCAATCATCATTTCTCCATTGTACATAGTTTTCAAAAACTTCTCAATGAGCATATTGGTCTCAACTGAGAAGGCCTACAATTTAAGGTTGAGATATTTAAAGAATTACTTCCATTTCATCTTCGCCTTCAGGAATATAGTAAGGTTGTCTGTTAGCCATTAACTTAGCGAATTCAACAGAGCTTGGGGTGAAGAGATCAGAAAAGTTTTGGAACCTAAAACAATATAGAAAAAAATTGGGATTCTTTACTTGACAATACCGTCATAGTCAGGATCGAACCTCTTCATCAAGAGGTAGAGTTCATCCTTAGTAGGATAGATTCCATATCGATTCAAACCTCTCTCAAGTTGCTTGGAATTGATATATCCCTTTCTGTCAATGTCGAAAACATTAAAGGCATTGAACAAGTTAAAGTCCTTTCTCAAGGCAAGATCGTTCTTGATGGATTCCAATGTACGATTATATTCAATGATTTCCTTCAAGACCCTGACAAATTCTTGTTCATCCTTAGGTTTAAGAGGAGACTTCTTAGAAGCACTCATGACTCTGGATCCATACATGTCTTCTTCAGTCATTATGGGAGAGGACTTCTTGGTAGGAGTCTTGTAGCCAAAGTCTTCTTCGAAACTGAGTTTCTTGGCAGGGGAGTAGAAGTTATCAGCTGATTTTCTTAGGCTGCTTGATCTTTTAGGGGAAGTATAAGCCTTTCTAAGGTAGCCCATATATTCGTCATCCTTCTCGGTCTTGACTCTCTTAGGGCTAGTGTATCGGGATCTTGACCTGTAATTTTCATATTCTTCTTGGATGTATTCAGAATCAGCACTATAGAAAGCATCAAGATATTCAGAGTAAGTGATCTTTCCATCCCCATCTCTGTCCATTCTTCTCATCAAGGCCTTGAGTTGGGCATCATCCATGGATTTTCCAGTTTTTTCTAAGAAAGCGACGATACTAAAGGATAAATTAAACCCAAACTCCGTTACTTTTCCATATCAAGATAACCTAAGTTGTCCACATCAAGCTCTTTGAAGGCTCCCATTAAGGAGAAGTCATCATAAAGAGCAAGTTCTCTTCTAATTCTTTCGCATGCATGGTAGGACTTGATTTCTTCTTCAAAAACTCTCATTAATCCATATTCGACTTCGTAGGGGAGTCTTTCGCCTTCCAAAATCTTGAAGTTGGGTCTCATGGTAGCTTCTCTTCTCAAAGCAGGCTCATCTTGAGGAAGGACAGCATTTAAGAACCTTTTTTGGTAAATAATCCTAATGATTGACTTACTCGGTGAAAGACAATTTTCCATCTCCATTGGTGTCAAAGAGTCTAATTAAGACATAAGCCTCTTTCTTGTCAATGATAAGGTTATTGTCTTCAAGAAATTCTCTAAGGTTGAGGCTTGTGATGTTAGAAGTGAAGTTAGAAAGTCTCTTGAAGGCAGAATAAGGCTCGAATAATTCTTTCTCAGCAAGAACTTGACGAACAATTTCAGTCTAAGAAATCTGGTCAACAAATGAAGTTCGGAATGTTACCTTGATCTCTCCCTCGGCTAAGTTTAGGAGTAAATCAGCAACGCGGCGCATAGTGTATAAAGACATCATGTTTTTATATCCTTGCGAAAAAACCTTTTTTGGAATAAGTTTTAATAATAACTTTATTTCCTTTTTTTGTATAAATAAAAGAACTTGTGTGCTCATGTTGGAATCGAGCACTCCCAATAGAACATAGAGACCTGATAAAAAATGTATTAAGAGAGAGAAGAACATAAGGTAGTTCTGTAATGATCTGATTAATTGGGCTATTTTATATCCTCATCAGTTAATCTCATGTTATGATGTCTATTCTCAGTTTCTTTTCTTTCAAGCCGAAACATATCCCCCAATTCAAACTAAAGTCCCCAATTTATAGCCTGGGAGAATATCACCCTCAACAATTTGAAAATTTCAGAACTTCAGTCCCTATCCTAATCCCTATTATTAAGACTTCGAATGAAAATATCAAGTATGTATGATCTCTTGAACACCGGTGAGGGATAGCCTTTGACCCATCTAATACTAAGCAAAACATTACTTTGAAAATTTGAACTAAAATCAAAAAAAGACGCGGCTTTAATAATAAAAGTTAATCTGTTAGAATGTCACAGCCATTATCTTATAAAGCTTCTTTGCTCACTTCACTTCCTCCCAATTATTATACACCCGGAAGATCACTCGGCAACTCTCAGGTATTAAAAGCAAGTGGAGGCTTTGAGCCTAGACCCAATCTCGGTCTTTCTACTAAGCGCAGTCCATCTGCTTCAAATCTCCAATCAGATTTGATTGATATTCAAAAGAGATATGAAAACGAGACTCAGGAGATTCAAAAGAGCTATCAATCTAATTATGAAAGACACTTAAAGTTCGGAAGGACTATTCAGGAGCTCGAGGCTATGCTTGATGATGAAAGAAGAAAGTATTTATTACTTGAAGACAAATTCCAAGCCTTGATGAGGGAATATGATTCCGAAAGAAGACTCAGAATTGACTTGGATCATGATATTGCCAGCCTAAAAGAAGAGCTCAGAAGAAAGGAGGCTATCATCCAGGACTTAGATGTGAACCTTTCCAAGCAGCAACAAGATAATGCATACCTGATTACTGAAGGCAATACTCTCAGAAGTGAGATTTCCAGAATTACCGATGTTTATCACTACAAACTAAATGAGACTGAAGAGAGATATATTGCTCAGATCAGAGAACTGAATGCTCAAATTGAAGGATTAAGAAGCACTATTGAGCAGCAAAGTCTTGAAAATAGTAATCAAATCAGAGAGTTAAATAGAGAATGGGAAGGAAAATTATTCCGTTCAGATGATAAGCTTAGAGAAAGGGAAAGAACAATAGCTGAGCTCGAAGCTGAATTGAGATCTCTCGCAGATCACAATCAAAGACTCAAAGTTGAATTTGAAGAAGAGACTAGAAGACAAATTGCCTCAGCTAAGGATGAAGAAAGAACCAGATGGCAAATTGTTATTAAGGATCTGGAATCTCAAATCAGAAGCCTCAATGACGAAAGAGATGTCCTTGCTAGAAAAAATCAGGATCTAATGAGAGATTGTTCTATTAAGGAAAGACAAATTCAAGATCTCAGAGTCTCCCATGAAATTGAGGGTTCAAGATTGGCAAATGAAATTAGTGACCTGAGAAATCATATCTCCATTCTCAATTCAAATAATGAGAAATTAAGAAATGATTTGATCAACAAGGAAGCTATGCTCAACAGACTCCAAGATGAAAATCAAAGCATTATTAGAGAATTGGATAGAGAAAGAGAGGAGCATCAAGTTGAAATGAACCGCCTTGTTAATGAGCATAACAACGATGCCAGAAGATGGGAAGACAGGGAGAGAGATTACAGGAACAGACTCGCTGAATGTGAGAGAGCTTTGAAATTTAGTGAAGAAAATGAGAATAGAATTAGATTGGAATATGACAAATTAAGAGATCAATTGACCGGCAATATCAGTAGAATGATTGCCCAAACCTTTGAAGGCACTTCTACAGCAACCCAAATGAGGTCAACTAGCAGAAAAACTCTTTTGTAAGTTCTTTTGTAATTTAAAATTTCAGCATCTCTTTTGTTCAGTAATAAACTCTACGAATTTTGAAATACACATGCATAATAAAAAACAACCAAATTATAAAACTTCTTTCAAATTAATCTTGTCAGTAGGCTTGCTTGTTTCTATAATTTTCAGCAAAATGTCAAACTCAGTAATTTTTCCCATAAATCTAAATGTCTGAAGTACTCCTGTTAAATATTCAATATCAGATTTCAATTGATATAGGCCTTGATGAGTAGCAAGTTCAATTGTTTCAATTAAGGCTCTGTAGACCTTTAAAAGAGTGTTGCTAAACTGAAAAGCCCAATATTTAACCAAATTTATCTTTTCCTCCAATTCATTTTTCTTTTCAAAAGATAAATTATCTGTCTGGTATTCACTTTCTAACTTCTTTGTGTACAAGTCTTGTATGTTTATGTCGTTATCTTGAGCTTTCTTGGCTCTATTATTCATAATTTCTTCCAGAATTTGTAAATGTGCAAAGAAATTTTGGCTTAATGGTAAGACAAATTCACTGGGATTGAACATTTGATTCTTAGGTTGTTCACCTTCAGTCTTAGGAGCCAAACTCCAAATTTTATCCTTTGGCATTTCAACTAATTTATTATAACTCTCCATAATAAGAATCTTCAAGATAATCTTTTTGGAGTACTCTTGAGCATTTCTTATGCTTTTTAGCAACCCATCAAACAAGATCAAACCATTCTGGATTGCCATAAAGAAATTCTTTCTGTCCTCATTAATATTCTCCTCAGTACTTAAGACATACTTTTGCATGTTTATCAGAAGATATCTTGATTCTTGGGAAGAGAAGTTATTTTCAAGTAAGCAGGTTCTGATCTTAAAATCAAATTTTGCTATTTTTTCTTCAAAAATTATGAAGTCTTCGTGCTTCTTTATCAGCACATCGAGCATACTGAGAAATTGAGAGAGACTGAAATCTAGCTTTTCTGGCTGGACTGCACCTTTGTCCTTCAATTTTGAACCAACTTTAGTTTGCTGTGTCATCAAGAATTTCTCCAAGAATGGACTCTTAAGCAGCTTTGTATCAATTTCTTGCACAATATTTATAAACTGATTTAGATAGTTTTCAATTTGATTTTGAACTTCATTAGTCCATTCCTCAGTCTCTATTCCCAGAGTTGTATCAAAAATTCTTTCGAAAGATAAATATAAAGTATCAAGTTGTCCCAGGAAATCAAACGCGCTGAGTTTATCACTGAATGACTCACGAAAATCAAAGTCAGTAACTATATGGTTGAGCTCTTTTTCTAAATATCTAATTTCATTTTCAATGACCTTCTTTCTATTTGAAGTAATGGGCTGATATAAAATTATTAAAATTTGATTGAGCTCTTCCTGGTCTGAAATTAAAGTTCCACAAATTTCTTGGACCTTTCGGACTAATTGTATATATTCACCAAATAATTCCATTGTTGTTTCAGAGTTGGAATTTAGATATTGAGAAAGAAAGATATTTTCATTATAAACTGGTAAGATTTTAGTTGCGAATAATTTCAAGGCATCAACAATGAATGTATTGGATTTTGTTTGAGCAAGATTTGTCATATACTCAGTTTCACTTTGGAAATATTTTGCAATGATTGGATTAACATCTCTAATATCTGTAAGGGCGGAAATTTCAGTAGTAAAACTTTTTATTTTGGGGATTAGTCTTTGTTGTTCATATATTTGGAGGAATGACTTCTCAAGATTTAATATCTTGTAAATCTTGTAAATAGACAAAACAGAAGATTCCAATTTAGTGTCATCTTTTGAAACTTTCTTTGCTAATATCTTATTCAACTTTTCATCGAGAATTTTCATTAAAGCCTCCACTTTCTCATGAAGAGGATGTATCAGGGGAAGTTTTAAAATTATAGAAATTGGTTTTTGTATGTGGATTATTTTTTTCTCAAGAGTGTAAATATCTCCAGCCTCCAGCAAATTTTTAATCTCTTCCATGTAGAAGTCCAAAGATATGACCTGTTCGATTGTGGTAATTGTGTTGTTGATTCTAGTCTTGTACATGTTCTTCTCATTAATTTCTGTAAACAACGAATCATTCGTCTTTAGCTTTTCTAACTCCAGCTCTCCGAAGTTCATCTTGATAAACTGATTGATATAATCATACTCGTCATTAATTATCTCCAGATCATTTTCTACAGTCCCCATGAACTTTTCTATGGCTTCTTTTGATGCAATAATTACGCTTTCCAATTCATTTTGATAATTCTGAAGATTAAATGTAAGCTCAGTCAATTGAGTCTCTAAGGATTCAGATCTATTAATATCCAAATTAGCATTCAACCAGGCAATAGGGTCGAAATTTTGTTTATTCAAGGACTCTTCCATTAAAATATATATTAATTAACAAATTGGATATTTACACGAAAGACATAAAACAAGTATTATTGAAAGCCTCATATCTCTTTTTATATAAGGGGAGCTCTACTTCGTGGTAATTCTCACCGACATATTTCTACAAGTCATATTCAATAATTTAGAGCATACTCTGAGTTGTATATTTTCGGGATTTTGGCTCTTTCCAATAAGATCAGCTTTTTCCAAATATAACTTCAAGGAATTTCCTATGATACAGATATTCTTTAGATTTGATTCATTATAGCTGCACACCTTGGTATATAGCTCTTTCTCACAATGTGGCATGAAAAATAAAGAGATTTCGTTATCATTTCCTTTCATCAATTCTTCGTCAGACTATTGATTTAGTCTTGAATGACTAAAATGATACTTTAACCCATGTCATATTGTGAGTTTTTAGATATTCAATGTCATCTTCAGAAAATAAAGGATCATTTATGTAGGAGTCTATCTAGCATATTATTTCAATAAATTCCAAACTCAACATAGTTGATGTTTATGTTCTGTTCAACAATTGTTTTCTTAATTTCTTCTTGGATTAGGTAAATAAAGCATGTCTGAATATAGGCGTTTGCGCTTGTTGTAATGGGTCCCACCCCTACACTTCTCTATATTGTTACATGATTAAAAATCAAATAATTACAACAAAAAGATTTAGCTTTTCTTCGTTGATAGCTGTCTGCTTCAGAAATTTTGTGACTAAATCTATTGTCATTAGCAATTATATCTCACCATACCAAGTGTTAATAAATATATCTCAGAATTTTTGATATCGGAGCTATTTTATTAACAAGATAGAGAAAAATTACAGTAGCTCTCCTTCATTATCAGCATAGGAGACCTTTATTTTTACATTAGTTTGATTAGAAGAATTTGATAATTTCTTCTTCTCTTTTTCAGTTAAAGGCTTCTTAGAGCTTGGGCCCTTAGCCACAAAATGCCAATCTCCGTTGTTATTCATTTCAATAATTTTAATTGCTGAAAAAGCCAAAGCATCTTAAAAATATCATCATGTAGAATAGTGTTACAAAACATAAGGAAATAAATATCCAACAACCTAATTTACGTTTTTATTAAGAATTTGAGAATAATGGTCTTGGGTAGCAGTCTTGTCTTGGGCTTTGTCTTTATTTTCAAGCATTTCCATAAACATGCCATCATCTAATTCCTTCAATTCGGCATCTAATTCATCTTCGTCAACATCAACAGTGTAATCTCTGTTTAGTAATTCGTTTATTTCTTTTGATTCCCAAATCATTTCATCCATTTCATCTCTCAAATCTTCTAATTGATCAAGATCAATTTTCTCCATGGCCTCTTTTTGCATTTTCACAGCCTCTCTTAAGGCATTAGTCTATCTGTAAGATTTCTTTTAGTAATTTGTTACTGTTTCAATAGTGTGTTGGATTTGTTCTTTTGTAAAAGCAACTTGATCAACGGAAAATTGCTGACTCAAGAGATTATCAACTTGTTGTTGGTACCTTTACAATTAATACCCTGAAATTATCTTAATACATTTTTCTTTTCTTCATCAGCATCAACACTCTCTGTTTAAGGTAACTCTGCTGAGTTCCCTTTGCTTTTTTTAACTTAGGATAAAACTCTTGTAAGTCCTTATCAATTCCTGCTATGATTCCGTTCAATTCTTGGATTCTAGCTTCAAGCTGAAAAGTTATCAATGAATTTTTTGGGATTATTCTACCTTCTTTGATTGCTCAGTCAAATCAATTGGTTGGGGTTTTTCCTCCTCTTCTTTCTTCTTAGTAGGCTCTGGCTGAGGTTCAGGCTTTTTCTTGGAACCGAAGATTCTGTTCATTCTTATTTAGTCTTTATAATGAATACTTAATAAATTCTGTATTAATATAGATTTCTCATAGCGAAGATATTCACTTCACTGTATTAATTCCTAAAATAGATAACACTTCCCAACAGAAGAGATAAGATATCTAATTTCTATTCATTTGATCAAGAAACAAAATCTAAATCTTAGAGCTCAGAAAAGATGATGGGATAAGACCTCGAGTGAAAAAGAAAAATTCATACTACGACAATAATTCATTGAGATGAAGCACATCTAATATTTGCTTCTCTGAGCTCAAATTGAAGTATTATGCGTTTAAACGATTAGCTTCATATTTTCAAATAAAATTTTATGCAGACATATCTTCCTTGGATTATTTTTATAGTTCTTCTAGCAGTGAGTATTACTCTTTCTCATTTATCACCGATGTAGTTAATTTTTGGATTCTGCTATGTTCTCGTGAACTATTATATGGATAGCACAGAGAAAAATGCGTTGAGTATGATCACCGTGGCATTAAGGTAAGTTACCTTGAATTAGAGATTTAAATGATAGCTATACTTTGGGCCTGGTTTGCCTTCTATTAATTCCTGTCGATGTCTTTCTAGTTTCTGAACAAGTAAGCAAAAGTTTTAAGTTGTTTAAACCATAGCATAAAAAACTCGAGGACATCTTTTTAACAAAGCAAGATCTAATGAGTTTCAGCACTTGTATAGCTTTAGTTATTTTAGATAAATGTAGATCTAAATATATTTACATTGGCATTTGCATTTTGCTGGATTCCTTTTGTTTATTTCTATGGTGAAGAGAAGGAAGAGAAAGGTGATTTTGATTTTGATGTCCAGTCTCCTGCAACACGTATATGGATCTCATTCAAGAAAACAGTATATATTTCGTTAATTCCAGATAATATTGCAGTTGTCCTTTGTTGCTTTGGTTGTTGTGCTGTTGTTATTGGGGCTCATTTTTAGATCAGGTATTAACAAGCTAACGATATTGAGGTATAGGACCAAATGAATCGACTCAAGATAATCAATCTTGGGTGAAAGAAATTCTTGACATTAAACACGCTGGAGAACAGCCAATTTCTTTTAGTCTGAGTATAATTATCTGTGTGGGATTAGCATTATGGATTTTAAATGGATCATATGGCCTGGCTTGTATTCCAGTTTATTTGTACAAAGGGAATAAATCCATTTTGGAAACCAAATCTGAAGTATTTCTGCTCCTGATATTGTAAATCTTTAAGATGAGAAATGATTTGGCTCGTATAAGAAAACAATACAGAAGCATACAAGAGAAATATGCAGGAAGCCACACAAAAATAACTAAAGAAGATCAGAAAATGCTAAACTACTTAAAAAAGAAAGAATTGTAGGAGTTAATAATTTTAAGTGAAGTATATTAGATCCCTTGCAGTGAAAAATGTTCAGATTGATATTGAGGATACAAATGGGTTTATTCCAAGAATTGTGGCCAAACTCAGACCATTTAGCAAGTTGTTGGGAATTATTACTTTTGTGATTTCTGGACTTATTTTCTCAGCAATATTACTAACAACTATCAACAGAGTAATGAGTATAAAAATTCAATAATCTGTTAGTTGAGAAACTCAGAATGTGGTTTCAAGTGTGGGTTTATCGTCGAGAAATCACAGCTATTGAACCCCATGGATTGGTTGCTAGTAAAACTCAGTAGCTATTTCCCAGCTGATTACCTCATCTTTTACATTATTGTCTCATATATCTTCATATGCTCATTTTATGGAAATATCAAACTCGGAACAAGAATCATATTCAAGCAGGTATTGCTTAAATTGTTGAAACTAGACTAATAGAAATATGAACTAAGAAGAGATGGAACTCTCCCTAAAACTCTGCTTATTACAGGATTTCTAACTTGCATAATGACACTAGCTCTTTATTCTCAAATCATGACTCTAAGTCCACAATATACAACTTTCGGAAATCAGCATTATCTTGATGCTTCAAAAAAGCAAATGAGAATGTGTGCTCTTACTCAACTATCTAGCCATAAGGTTGAATGCCAGGCCTCATATACCTCTACCTTTTTCAATAAGTAATTTGTGATAAGTAGACCTTTATGAATAGAATCTCTTTGGGAATGCCAATTATAAGTTCATTGATCTTTGTTGGGAATTTCATCTTTATTTTCTTGTTTATCATCCTTTTCGCTGGAGCTTGGAAAAAAGAAAAAAAAGCTAGATCTGAGGTAAAAGTTAGCATGATTACTTGTATAACTAATAGTTTGATATTGAGTTGCAAGAGGATGATCGTGAGTCCTCTAATTTGCTGGATATGTCAATATAATGTTCTGCTAGATATTTCTAATAAAGCTCCTTCTTTAGATGTCTGTCTCGTAAATGTTAATTTGGTGAAAGTGATGTTAATAACTTAGATAATTAGTTTTATGATGATTATTTTGAGACTATCTCAATGAATCAAAATGATTAAAAAATAATGTTCTCACAGGAATCCATATTCTAATTTTGTTGACTTTTTATTTATTACCGTTTATTGAATTTTGAAATTGAATTAGGCGCAGAATGTTGTTCACATGGAAGTGCGGATAGTAGACCTTGAGTTTCCCAAAACAATGAATTCTTGATCCTTGTCGAATTAAACCCAACCATGAAGCTGCGAACTTACGATGAGTTGGAGGTATATTTGGAAAGAAATCACCAAATAAGAATTCTTTAGGCCATATGGAATGAGTTCTGATGTCTGAGATTTAATAGAGTCAATCGCAAATTTTTGCTAGTATTGAATTAAGTTTTAGAACCTAAAATATTTAATTCTGAAGTTGTAAATGAGTGGAACGACATCTCAACTGAGTATTACAGTTGAACCTTTAATGAGATCTTCGAAGAAGTAATAAATCCTTGATGCTTATGTTATTATATAGAGTTCGCAGGTTCAATATGCGTCAATGCTTCCAAGCTTTTGCATGGAAAGATACCACTTCAACCAACTTTCTAGAGTTAAAGTCATTAACCATGAAGAAGCTTCAAGCTCATGTCCCTGGGTTTAAGCTGTTGATGAGAAAGCTCTTTAGGAGAAAATACAAAAGCAATAACGAAGAGAAGTCACAGAAGCTCAGAAAGATGAGCAGCACCCATGAAGATCAAGATTATCATAAAGATACAACAGACTTCTCTGACGACTTTTCTGAGAGTGATGTTAGTAGTATAGATGAAGAGGAATTTCCTAAAATAAATGATCATTTTGCGGAGATCACCCATGTTGACGAAAGACTCTCGAAAAAAAACTCCAAGGAGATTACAATGAAAGGCGTGATAGACGAGTCTCGGACAGAATCAAGTGTAAGCTTAGAAAAGGAGATTAGTGTTTCCAAAGATCAAGGAATACAATTTATCGTTATCAACGATGATGATGACGATGATGATGACGCTCAACAAAAGACTTTCCAACTTCGAAAAGGCACTTCTGCAAAGCTAGACAAGAAATACAATAATCCAGACATTATCTTTGCTATAGACATTGAAAAACAAGATAACGAGAAGGAGGATACTAAGAAAACTCCGTATATAACAGATTCAAATGGCTTTTTGTCTAAAGATATATTCGATGATTAATCGGCCATTTGAATTATAATTCGTCAGTTCGAAAAATGAACTATAAACGAGTTGAGTGAGAACTCGAACAATCTGACCGATTGTTGTTTAAATACAAACATAAATTTTAAATACCTACTGTTTATTGCTGTTGAATACTTCTTCTCATTTGTATATCTATCTGTTTTTTTCAAATTGATCTTGAGTAATATAGCAAAGAAAATCTAAGCGAAATTTGGCCACTAATTGCCTTATTATGAAAGAATTATGACTGATGAATGAGTTATAGAGAATTTAAAAATAATCTCTGGAACAATCAACTAAGAATATATTTTCGGGGGATTAGAACTGACTATTCAATCAATACCTACTCTTCCTTAATGATAAAGCCTTCAATATAGCTTCAGTAGTCATCTTCTACCATAGGCTAGTCATCATTCCGCATTGGATTCTGGATCATACCAAAGACAAGACTACCACCACCCAATTAGATGAATCAGTGAAATATTCCTTTAACTGTCTAAGTTTCATGACTTTGTAAGTAGTATCACATCATTCTTTCAATTTAGTGCAAGTTGGAACACTTTTCCAATGTCTGGATCATATCATCAATAAAGCAAATTCTAATCTTCCACTCCCATTTCAATTTCAATTGACTTGTAAGGAAATTCATTGTCTTCATCCTTTCTTCCTCAAATACATAGAGCTAAGCTCCTTTTATCGAAGACCCTAACTAATAAACCCTCAGTTGGTTGGATACTTACCTGAAGATTCTCATTATAATAGAGTATTGTTTATCAAAAAGTTGTCTAGGTAGATAGTAATCCAATATTATCATAGCAGTCATCTCTAAAATTGCATGATGAATTACTCATTTAGATCGGAATTTGTAATAGAATCGGGGTAATTTTCTAACTCTTCAAATTTGCTATATTCCATTTTTGACAGACTATAATTAAATAGATCATCAACAAAAATCAAAATGCCCTCCGTGTAACTTTATCTGTTTCCAACAATATTAAAAAGAGTAAGAAACGTGAAACTAGTCATAAAAATGAATGAAAACAGTAATAAGAATATCCTAAGATTAGTATGTAGTCATTGTCCTTCCTTTTAATTTACAAGATCTAAGTGACTGTTAATAACAAATAAGGCAATAGAGCAATACAACCTATAAAACTATTCAAAAAAAAAAAAAATATGCAATCAGTTTATTTCCTGAGAGATCTAACAATAAAATTATGCAAAATTATTAACAACTACTTCAATGTTATCTAGTCGAAAGCCCAACGTTACTCCATACAAACCAGGAATAACAAATCCTGTCAATGAATCAGTTTTACAAAGCTTCATCAAGGGTGCTAGTATGCAAGGCTCAAACTATCACCCTTCACCTCAAAATGTTGGAATGGCTTATTCTCAACCTACAATTAGAGGTATCTCTATATCTCCTAATCAAAAAATCCAAAGTGATCCATATGGCCAAAGTCAAGCAGGCACCTATAGGCAACGATCTCAGTCTCCTATCAACTCTCCTTCCCAAGTCAATCATATGAATGCCCCAGTTTCACAGCTTAGAATTGATGGTGCTAATCCAAGAGCCGCAATGAGTCGCGAATATTCTAGACTAAATACTCAACAGAGCGAAGAAACTGTATATCAATCCTCTCCTTCGAAAATGCGACAAAATTATCAGTATGAGCGTCAACAAAATCCTTTATATCAAGATCCTAATTTAAGAGAAAGTATGAGGAATAGATCTTCAAGCCCTCTGTTAAGGAATACTACTGCAACTCCATATAGGATGAAAGAAGAAGTTTACGAAATGCCAAAAAATTTAAATAGGTCCAACAGCAGAGGTCGAAGTTTTTATGCTTCAGACCATGAAAGTCCTCAAAGGACAGATTATCCTAGGTCAGGAAGCCCAAAAAGAGCACAACCGACAGTGACTGACAATAAATTCACTCCGGAGGAGTATAATATAATAAATACAAGATTTAGTAAGTATGCAAGGGACGGAAAGATGAGTCTGAGAGGATTCTTAGCTGCACTCAATCTAAGCGAATTTGATAACTCAATAATTGGAGAGCGCCTCTTTGCCTTAGCAAGGAATGAGATGAATTATAATCAAGGAAGCTTTGGAAACTATATTGATTATGATGCATATGCTAAGACAGTGTATAAGTTAGTCAAAGGAAATAGAGACGAAAGACTCTTTTTCATATATGGAATTTATAGTCCAAATGGAGGGCCTATCCCAAGGACTGAAATGACTGCGGTCTTTGTTGATTTCTTTAAAGTTCTAAGAACTATAAAATTCGAAGATAGAGATATGAATGCTTTGAAAGAACGATTATATGATCTCGATGACCTGGAAATTGAATCAATCGTTGAAGAAATAGTTGCTGATATCTATGACAGATATGCAAATGGAGGACCCTCCATGAAATATGAGTTTTGGAAGAGATGGTTCACTGATCAATCTGAACTTGAATATATTTTGTCCATAAGAGCAAGAAGCATGATGATGTCAGCTTTTTAGGCATTTTCTAGATTTGTATTATACTAACTATTCACTTAGATAATAGTTGTAAATTTTTTCGACTCACTAACAGATATTAATATAGACGTACTATAAAAAGAAATGCTTTAGACATTTGAAAATATTAATATCCCTAAAAATATTCTGAGAATTTGAAATTATCAATGCGCTTCTTTCTTATTGGTCACCTACTTTGTGCTAAAAAGGTAAAATTTTAGTACCTTCATAAAGACTTCTTCAAGAGTTGTGTGAGATAATCCCCAATCTTTAATCTTTGATTTAAACTTCAAAGCCTCTTCTGATGTATCCTTATTTTCCATGATCCTAAAAAATTTAAGAAAATTATTATTTGAGAATACCTGAAAAAGCTCTGCAGCTCACTGATATTTATTAAAGGCACACCGAATATGATACTACCTCCACTAGAGTCCAGAACCTTCCCAGAGGGAATGATCGTTTTAACATGGTCAATCACAGATTTGACCTCCGATGCAGATGTGACAATGCTAAGCCTATACCCATCTCCAAACCTGTTCTTTAAGTAGAGAGGAGTGCCTATACACTTGAGCATGCCATCAACAATAACAGCAATTCTATCACTCAGAATATCTGCCTCTTCCATTGCATGCGTTGTTAAAATTATGACTCTTCCCTTTTTCATTCTCAAAACTAAATCCCAGATATATCTTCTATTTTTAGGATCCATTCCTGTTGTTGGCTCATCAAGAAAGACAATTTTAGGATTTCCAGTGAATGCAATCGCCATAGAAAGTCTTCTCTTCATACCTCCACTGAACGTACCAGCTCTTGCCTTCTTTACATCTAAGAGGTTGACTTCTTTGAGTCTAGTGTCTATTTCATATGGGATCAAGTGATCAGGAATCCCTGGACAATTTAAGAGAATTATGCATAAATTTACTCTTGAGCTTAGAGAACATATAAAGATGTTCTTCTGCAGTCAATTCATCCCAAAGAATATCAAATTGTGGGCAAACACCCATTATCAATCTTATCTGGTCCATCTGGTCTTCGATGTTATAATTACAAATCTCGGCTGTTCCAGAATTTGGGTTGAGCAATCCAGTCAACACCCCAATTAGTGTTGTTTTTCCTAAAATAAGAAATAGATTATAATTACTCACCTGCTCCATTGTGACCAAGGAGAGTAAGTAGTTCTCCATCGTCTACTTCAAGATACAAATCTTTAACGGCATGAATTTCTTTTGAAGATTTAGTTCTGAATATTGATTTATTGTATATTTTGTTCAAGCCCACTATTCTCATTCCAAAGCATTCATTGTTGTTTCTTTGATTCTCAAGAACTCTTTCGCGCTCATATTTGACAGAATCAGTTATATTAAAACTGTCATAATTAAAGTCGGAATGATGATGTTCATGGAATTTCATGGCTTTCTTCTTTTGAGAGAATATCTGTTTCCAATAGCTCTTTTGCAAGAAAAAGTGGAGTGGTCTAGATCTCAGCAAATTTACTAATGTCACTTACCTAGAAGTCCCTCTGTTATGAGACAAGATATTATCGAAATACCAAGTCAAAAACCAATAGGTAACAATATTCATTCCCATTAACCAAAAATAGTCTCTAGCAGGAGGGACCTATTCTATTTCACATAAAATCCCATCAAAAGTTACGTCAAATGTGATTTCAGTTGTTGGGAACATTCCTCTAAAGTGTGAATCCAAGTCTTCGTATTTATATCCGGGTCCTTTAACCCATCTTCCTTCCATCAACTCATAGTGCCCTCCAGATTTCATTGTTATATCAGCGAAGATCTTCGAATAGGAATATGCAGGATAGAGCTCCAAGAATTTTCTAAACACATACCACCAAGTAGGGGCATCAGAGATATAAAATATGAAAATCACATAAGGATTTGAAAGAATGAACTCAACAACAATTCCTAGCAATAAGACAGCATAAGCAACAACATATCCTGTTGTTAGATTTGAACATAATGTTCCAATGAAAAATGCCAGGAATTGCATTCCAATTCCAAATGTAAAAAACAGCGTGAAGAGAATACTAACAATTAATGACTAATAAGTTATCGTATTTCTTACGGGAGTGGTGTTTGGACAAAGAATCCAAATTTGAAGGCATAACCACTAATTAAAAGATTTATCGTCACTATTAATGTCAATAGAGACACTGTAATCATCCAGCTGACCCAATAGGCAGCATGAGTCAAGCCCATGACAGCTAGCCCTTGTCTCAATCTCTTATGTTTCTCTCTGACAATATCCAATATTGTAGAGATAAACAGAACCTAATTCTGAATAAATCAATATTCTCTGTCATTTACCATATAAGGTATAAAATAATGGAATGCTCCCAATCTGTTTGTCATATCAGCTCCAACAAAGAATCTGAAAAAGGTTTTTGGAAAATCTTGAGTAAAAACAGTGTAGAGAGGAAGTTTAGATTCATCTATATTTTTACGCACATTTCCATCCTTATCATGCCGAGCAAAATACCTCACTATTCCATTGTCCATTGAAACTTTTAGAGCTGCTGCTACTGGATCTTTTTCTTCAGCAACTTGAAAATCAGCACCCAATTTAGAGGCTTGAGCTATAGTTGCATTGTATAAAATTGTATAGAAAAGCAGCTTTCTATCGGTGTGTCTTTCAAAATAGCAAGGTATTTTGAAATCTCTGAGAATTTCTATATCTCCATTGCAAAATATAACACCGACTTGAGTATGATTCATGTTTTCTTTGATATATTCATTGAATTCATGTGGTTGCTTTTCTCCTAAATACTTGAAATCTTTATTAAAGTCCAATTGATTATGTTCAGCCACAAATCGCAAGGCATACTCCATCCAAGGCTCTTTAGTTCCCTAAAAGATTAGATATTTCATTTTTTGAAAATCATCAAGCAAAAAAGCCTTGCCAAAAACCAGGAATAAAAACTTACCACTACTGCATATGCTAAAGTAGTGCAGTTATCAGGATCTTCTCTATTGTAGTAGCATCTTTCTAGTTTTGGAAGTGGATATATAGGTGGTTCTTTTTCAATTTGATAGCTGATTGCGTCAGAAAAATTTTGCCAACACCAAAGCATCATTGTCACAATAAATGGAGACATGATCTGAAATAAAGTGAGTTTCCAAGATCGTTTTGTGATTATATAGTTTTTGTTTAAAAGAAGAGAAAGATATAACCAAAAATCTTTCAGGGGTTTCATCTTGTTATTCATAGAAGGATTTAGTGCATCTTTTTCTATCTTTCTTGGGGATTCACTGAAGGATAACTGTGTTAGTTCTACTGCTGTATCTTTTTCAAGTGTTTGCATTTATTTCGATTATTAATACACAAAATCCAAATAAAATCTAATAAAATATCATATAGAAATTTACATAATATAGAAATCTTCGATGTCCTAGTTGGAAATAATATCAAAGTTCAAAAAATATGGCTCAATAAAACCTTCCATTGGAACTTTAATGCTTAATCATTTCTGAAGAAGAGATTGTCAATATTAGAATCTTTTTCCAAATCTGGAAGGCTTTACTGTTCTTATTTCCAAGAATTCTAAATCTGTTAAATTATTTCTCAGCACCTCTTCAAGCTTCATTATTTTATCAATTGTAGCTTTATAACATCTGAAATAAGTAAGTCTAATAAAATTTTGGTACCCAATTAAATGGATTTCTGCACTCTTTAATGATTTGGCTTTGATAATTGAAGAAGTAAACTCAGCAACCCCCCTATTCGTGATTTGAGTTCTTTAAACTTTGAAAAAGGATTTAAGTATTATACCCTGTAAAATTCAACAAGAGCTTTTCAAGGCACTTTAATTCTTCTAATAAATGTCCAATGTATATCAATCCATCGTCACTGATTTGAGCACATCTATGAAAGTCCTGTTTGATACATATTCAATACGTTGATAAGTTCAATGAGAGATCTCTAAGAGATTTTTGATTACATAAAGCCTGGGAGAGGAGCTGAATTGAAACATCAGTAATGAAATAGCAGCTAATCAATAATCATTGGCTCTTGCAGTTATACTCTGATAAGTTAAGAGAAAACTGAAACAAGTTTTTCGGAGATTTTAAAGAAAGACTTAATGCTTTCAGTCCAAGAACTCTGACATTGACACATCTATCACTTATGCTCAAAATAATAACGAGGAACTTTGCAAAGTTTATGTTTATGCATTCTAAATTGATAAAAGTTCTTAAGCTTTGTGAGAGAACGACAACTCCGGCATCAATTAAAGATGGACTCCTACACCGTTCAGAAGATCCAATGCATATCTTACCCTGGAAAATTCAAAGTAATATATTTGATCTCTTTAGCTGTTGACAATAATGAACGGCTCAGATAATGTAGATCAGTAGTTTTTATTCGTGATCTAAAATTCGAATTGATATACTTGAGCTTTACCCTTCCAATTGAAGGATTAGGCTTTGAACTGATAAATTTCTTCTCAAATAGTTTGATAATTTTTTTAGATCTTTTCTTCTTGATTGGTTTTGATCAGCTTGATAAATAATTTTGTTCAAATATGCTCTCTTCTGAAAGTTCATTTTCCTTCGGACATAATTGTCTATTTTTCTCATCATAAATATCAATATTATTGAAACTCACATGAAAGAGTTAATATTCAAGATATTGAATTTATAGTTCTTTATTCCAATTAGTCTAGCAATTGATTTTGGCTTCAAAGACTCAAAGCTGGAAATGATTTAAACGGTTTTTCATGTTTACTCAAGTGATATTCGATAAGAGCGATATCTTTTTTCCATTTATCAACTCAAAATCTCCTAAACTGAAATTTATTTAACCTATTTTGAGAAGTATATAAAAATGCATAAATACTTATTGTTAACTGACTGAAAACATTCATAAAGTGAAATTAGAAAAATTCAAGTCATTACATAGGCTTTTCTGTTCTGATTTATATGCTTCATTTATCTCGAACAAACCGGCTAAGGCCATTCATATACATAATGCTACTTAACAGGTAACTCTAGGTTGTTTTGCTTATTACAGAAAGTAATTTTATTAAATAGGTAAGGGATGCTTCTTAGCAAATTGGATTTCTTCTTCTAGTTGTCTCATCACATTGACGCATTTCTCATCTTCATATGGAAGGGTGCTAATTTGTACTCCAATTGGCATTCCAACACTTCCTTGCATATTTTTAACCTCCCATCTATAGTAGGAGTCATTTTCTTTGCAAATTTCTTTGGGATAGCAATCCTCTCCATTCTTTACAACTGTAACAGGTACGGCTCCTGTAGGAAGATTAAGAATATTATAGATAAATGTATAAGAAAGAGCTAAATTCATTTCTCCTCCCATGAAATGCTTAAATGCCGGATTGGCTGTACCAGGAGAAATTAAAGCATCAAGCCTATTGTCTTCCCAGATTCTGAGGAATTCTCTTTGAAGCTCTTGTTGTCGGCTTATCATCTTTAAAAGTTGATTAGTGCTCAATGGCAGAGCATAGTTAATCAATTTGCTCTTTCTTTTCTCTCCAATCAAGGCTAATATTTTCTTTACAACCCCAATTAATGACTTTGGAATCTTAGTCACATTGATACTGTCATTATACTCTGGAATATGAGGTTCTCCTTTTAAAGTTTCTCCAAATAATGATTCCATTCCACCTGCAGTGAAGGTTTGCATCCAAAGATAAGCAGCCTCTTCAAGCATAGGGAATGAGACTTCAATCACTTTGTGACCTCTTTTCTCCAAAGCTCTTGCAGCTTCTTCAACTGCTCTCTGGTTCGCAGCAGTTGCGGGGAATAAATCTATGCTCTTATAGTATCCAATGACTAATGGTTTCTCTTCAAAAACCAATTCTTCTCTCCATTTTCTTTTATAGTGAAACGCATTTGCTGTAGCCGGCCCTAATTTATTCAAGTAGTCACTATTCAAGAGAGTTTTCATCATTAAGTTAACATCTCTCACCGACCTTGCAATTGGAGTGTGTGATACTCTCATATTCAGCATTCCTGAAATCACAGGGCCAATGGTTACTGAACCCTCACTAGTGACCAATTCATGGGTAGACTTAAATCCAACAACACCACAGAATAAAGCAGGAATTCTTCCACTTCCTCCTATGTCATTCCCAAGGCCTAATGGAGAACAACCTGAGGCGATTAGACCTCCTTCACCTCCTGAAGATCCTCCAACAGTTCTTTCTTTATTCCATGGATTTTTTCCTCTTCCCCAAATATGATTTCCACATTCTGCCATCATCATAATCTGAGGAATATTTGATTTTACAAATGGGATAGCGCCTTCATGTTTTAATAACTTTACAAGAACACCATCTTCTTTAGCAGCCTGGAAACATCTTGCAGCTATTCCCATTGTACTGTCTTTGCCTTTAAGCTCATAATTATCTTTGATTGAAATAGGAAGCCCAAATAATTCGCCTTTACATTTAGAAGGATCTTTCTTGCGGAGTTGGTCCAATGATCTGGCTTGTTCAAGTGCCTCTTCGAAATTGATTTCAGTAATTAGTTCCAAGTCAAGACCTATTGTCACAGTTCTCTTGATAAAGATCAAAAGCATCTGTTCAGATGTGATTTTTTCAGTGCGGAGCATTTCGAGAAGACCAGTTGCATCTTGGGCTAAAACTTCTTTCTCAAGAGATGGATCTATATCAAGTTTTGGAATTTTGAAATTTTTTATTTGCTCATTTCTTTGAAATCTCTTTTTTAAGGCCAGTTTTAGAAGTTTGGTTCTGTTATTATAAGATCTCAAAAGCTTCAAGAGTTTTGAGAGAAGATATACTCCGAGGAGAGTTCCGCAAGTAATGAAGAATTTGTTTTTGTCGATGCGCAGGTTTGATAACATTTAGATCAAGATTTATTACTAAAGTAAACAAAAATCCTTTTCAAAGAAACGTCTGATAAACTAACATGGATCATTGAGTATATGACCCTTTACTTAAGGCTGATTATTCATTTCAAAATACACTGTTCAGTCATAGTGCTAAAGAAAAATCTGCATTTGCTCATATCTCTTAAAGTCATTCAAGAAAGATCTCACTAGGGATTATCACTATCATGCCATTATCATCATTCTCTCATCTCTATTTTTTTTTTTTTCAGAAATGTATTTAGAAATGTCTCCTCAAAATAATCCAGCAAACTCAATACTATGTCCTCTAATGTGCTATGGTCGCTACACTGAGGAAGTATAGCTCTTTGATTGAGTTACTATAAATTTCTCTCCATGTGAGTGTAGAGATTCGGCTATTTTAGCTCATATTTTACAACTCAGAGTATTTCTCTCGTCCGATTGAAGATTTAATTTCTAAAGGACTTTTCAAGAAGGAGCCTATCTCACTTCTATATGAAAATACAATTGGTGTTTAAATTTCTTAGAGCCTTGGTTTCTCATGATTGTTTGATGGTAATTCATTTTCTATTCTTTTTGTTTGTCAGATAAACAGAGTTTAATGAAGCTGATCATCAGAAAGAGCTTTCAAAGCGGGGGTTCTTTATATTTCAACTATTCGGTACACAACTTCAGGGTACAACAGGGTTTAATTTTGAGTCAATAAAATCCCAAAACTTTTGAAAAGACTCATGAGTGTTTAAGAGGGTATCACCGATCTAGAAGCATGAAATGATGAATCTGAGAGGTCTCTCTGAACAGGAGAAGGAATATTTAATTGAAAAAAGTTAAGAATAATATATAAATGTGCCTGAATGAGAATAATACGTCGTTGCTTGTTAAAACAGAGTAGATGAGCAAAAGGATTTTTCAAAGAAATCTGAAACTCAAAATTTTTTTGGTGTGGTTTGATGAGTTTAGTGGCCCTTGATGAGAATCAGGATAGGTCCTTTTAATAAAATTGGATGAGTAACTAAAAAATTAACAATTTAAAGACATCTATAATCTAAAGACGTATTTTAATTACGTCCTTAGAAACTTAGCAATCATGAATTTAATCAAGTTACCAATTAATTGCGTATTTAGCCAATTAATTAAGATTATATGTTTAGGTCCCTTAATTTGGCATTCGAAATATCAGAGCAAGTTTAACCAGCATATTTATTATAAAAATTAAATTTTCAATAGCATGAGCATCTCTCAACCCGAACAGATCATTCTTTTTGACCCAAACAGTCTGATTTACAAGATCGCCTCATCTGTTGTTCTTGGAATAGCGGCCATCAATATCATTCTTGTTATTATTTTCCTCTTGTCCTTCATTTCAGGGAAATTATTCCAAACTAACCGTAAAACAACTGAGAAGCTTCCAAAGCAACATCATGAAATGCTCCTCAAGAGAAAAGGACATATATCCTGTAAGAACCATATCAAGGAAACCGACTCCTGTCCAATTTGTCTTGCAGAATATGGAAATTTGAAGGAAGTCATCGAAATGCCAGTCTGTATGCATTCATATCACTCAAAATGTATACTAGAGTGGTTCAGTGAACATAACAACTGTCCCTATTGCAGAGCAGATATAAAGGAGTGCTTAGAAAAGATAAATTAATCCTTTCAACAGAGTTATCTCTTGAGATGAGATATAGAGCATAGAAAAAAGAGATCATTCTCTGCCTACTCACATTACTAACTTATATGAGTGACTATTCTGTTTCTTTTGTCAAATATTCTCTTGTTTATGAATTATTACATTTTTGTTTAGTTATAATTCTTGTTATGTAACAAGCCCATCAAAAAAGTTTCGAAACCCTTTCTTTCAATCAGAGTGCATTTTTTGGTTATATAATTATATTTTTTTTTTTGTTTGCTGAGTAACTTGAAAAGTAAATATTGTCATCAAAGCTTTTCTTCACCTTCCACCGAAGGCAAACAATGAAAAAATAATGATTGAAAATCAGGTCTAGTTCGCTACTAAATTATATAAAGCTTGTTGGTGTGAGTTACTTAAAGTAAGATAGCTGGCTAACATTTAGTGAATATTGTTTTAAATCTTTCCTCATTCAAAACTTTGTCAAGAACAAATAGTAGTCATAGAACGAGCGCATTACCATCATCTTTCAGCATGTATACAAAAAATTCTAACACTTTTTTTTCTCTTCCACAGGAGGATCAATATTTATTGTTAGTCTTGAGTGTTGTTTCATTCTTATAACTTCGAACAGAAAAATGTATATGTTCTCAATAAGACAATTCAATTAGTTCTCTCTCATTTCAGATTGTAATTTTTTGTAGTTGGCCTGGACTTTTTGAAGAAAATGTTTCATCTTTCAGTCATTTACATTAACAATCCTGGAGACAAAAAAGAAATTCTAGCCTACTCTGTAAAAAGATAGAGAATATTTACTTCAAATTTCTCAAAGAATACTTTAAAAAATCCAATCTCTTCAATGAAATTTTGATGAGGATAAAGCATAAGATAATCTCAACAAAGAAGGGATCTCATACTAAAAATTTTTTTATAAACACAAATTCACTAAAACTATTTTTGTAAGCTGTTGTATTTGAACTAACAGCAAGCTGATAATGTTGAAGACCTGATAAAACAAGCTTTTTTATTAAAGAGGAAAAAATAGTTTTTTCAAAGAAAATAAGTTAAGGATAAATTTTAAAAAATCAATTCATACTGTGTTAGAAGAAATTGAAACATCTAATAAAATGAGCCTTGATAATCTCTTTCTATTTCCTAAGTGCTTTTTCATTGTTCTTCATGTTTGGTTCGAGCTTAGTTCTCTTAGAATTTGAATAAGCTTGCATTACTTTTCAAAATAAAACTTTTCATCATTCAAAAATTAACTATTCTTATTGAATAAAAATGGGAACCAAACTCAGTATAGATAAACATGTTTCAAATATTGAAGAAATACTTGAAATGTCGCCTTCTTATTTTACAAAGTTAAAGTTTGAGAATAAGATCCCAGATTCTATCACTCAGCATATAAAAGTTCTTTCATTTTAACATATTCTGATTGGCTGATAGATATGGCGCTATTTTGAAGAAGACAAAAAGTCCAAGAATATTAAATCAGCTCCTCTTTCACTTCAGGCTATTCAGAATTCCAGTAAAAATATCATTCCATTTGCTAAAAGAATTAGGTTTTACATTCGTTTCAAATGAATGTTATTTGGTCTTGTTTGTGTACAAAAAGGGCACTGAAGGTACTTTATTGAAAATAAAGAAGTGATCGAAATAGATCCCTTATCCATAGCCAATTTCCCACACTCCATGTGGGGAACAGTTGAATCATACTCAAATTTGACACCTAGAGGACTTGAAGTACCTGTTGCTAGTTCTGAATCTTTGTCCAGTCTGAATAAAGAAGTCTTGGAGAGTTTCCTATTACCAAAGAGATTGAATAAAAAAGATGATGGAAAATATGAGTATATGATTTTCACTTGGAATGGAAAAACAGCTAATCCTCTTGTTAAAGTAGCCTCACCAATTTGTGTAATTAAATGAATAGTCAATGGCACTCTCTGCCGCTTTTGAACTCGATGCCTTTATAAATAAGGCCAAAGAGCCCCTGTTGCAAGTGTTATTTTCAGGTGGTGTCGTGAGGAATAAAAAGTTACAAAAGGGAACTATCCTGCAATTGAATTCACAAATCAGCAAAGATGGAAATAAAGGTATAATCCTCTATCTTATATTGATTAGATAGATATCGAAAAGAAATTTAGTTCTGTTAAAGAAGCTGTTTATCTTTTTAAGTTCTTGTTCCCTAGTTCAGATCAAAGGCAGCAGCATTCTTTGTTCACTGAAAAATTTTTGCATAAGTCTGAGAATATCAGACCAGAAGAACACTATATTGTTGTTGAAGAAGATGGAGAAAGGCCAGTTGTAGAAGCTTATGAAGAAGATGAAATGAGCCCTATAAGCCATAATAGAAGAGATGATAAACAATCTCCAGAATTTTTGGAAGAGGAATCTTTATTAAGCAGTGATAGAAAAGATACAAATCCCCAGGCGAATATGAGATTAGGCTTGCCTATTGGGCAAAATGAAAATGAAAGCTCCATTGAACACAGTGAATTACATTCTCACAGGGGTCAATCTAAGCCAAAGATTCCTAAGTTATTCGAAAGACGCGAGATAAATAATGAACCAAGTCCTGAGTATGACAATCAAGAAATTGAGGAAAATAATGATGAAGAGATTGACTCAAGTCCTCAAAACATGAGTTCAATGGATAATGAACCTCCATTGCAGTCTTCTAGGCGTCCTGGCCTTCCTCTCAATTTAGGAAACCTGTCTGAAAATAACTTCCCACACGAACCAAGACAAAATAATCAACCTAACGGAAATCCTAGAATAGGTCTTCCTCTCAATATCATCAGAGAACCACAGCAATTGCCCACAACTTATGAAGAATTATTAGAGTTTCAGGTAAATTGAGAAGGTTTTATCTTAAAATCCTAGCAAAAAGGAATAGAAGTCCCTGAATTGCTTGCAAAGCGTCTTAAGATGGAATATTTCGGGAATATTTGCAGTGCTGTCATTCCAGTAATTGTTATCTTTGTTGAATTTGAAATATTAGGGATTACTTTATGTTGGAGGAGAACAGATCGCCACAAATATCAATCATCTTCATGAATTTGGAATAACACATATTGTAAATGCTGCTGGGGATGTTATTGGAAACTTGTTTGCCGATGAAATCGAATACTTAACTTACTATCTCAAAGACTCTAAATCAGAAAACATTGAATGCATTTTCTATGACACAATAAACTTTATTGAAAGGGCGAGAGAGCAAAATGGAAGAGTTTTAGTTCACTGTGTTCAAGGTGTTTCAAGGTAAAGTATAAGCATAATTTCTTTTACCTTTTAGATCTGTCACTCTTTGTATGGCATATATCATGTTTAAAAATAAGCTCAAATACGATGAAGCCTATAACCAAATCAAACAAAAAAGAGGGGTTGCAAATCCAAATGTTGGATTCATTGCACAGTTAATGGTCTTCCACCAAAGAATAACCTATGAACTTGAGAGCAATGCAGTTAGAATTTTCTGTATTGGATCTCATCAAAGAGAAACCCCTCAATATATTGTTGCCAGAATGGTATTCATTTTACTGCTTCCTATTTTGAAGCTTTAGATTTCAGAAAATATTTTTGCACCCAATAGTAAAAAAGGTCTTGACCCTAGAACCATCTACATTATCCAGACTCGTGATGTTCTTTATCTGTGGATCGGAAACGAAATTCTAGAAAGCAATTATGATAGGTAATGATAATCTATTACTTCCTCAATTAAATTAGATATCTTCAAAAGGCCGAAGAACACATACACAATTTACAGACATATGAGAAAGCTCCAAGCACATACATTACTGTTCATTGTAACGAGGAGCCTGCCGAGTTCTGGGAAATATGGGGAGGTGAACCAGAAAATAAATACTGTAAAGCCAAAGAAAATGACTATTGGTTTGTTGATCTATCCACCCATGTAATTTCATATAAAGACTTGTTGATCTTTCTAGAAAAATGTGGAAGGTCCAACGATTGTCGCAGAGGAAAAGGGAGTTATAGAAGAACCTGAACCCGTGTCAATCAGAAAGAGAACTTTATATCGTTATCGCATGGAACAATGCACAGCTGTGGACTTTAATGATTTGACAGAAGATCAGTTCTTTATCTTATGTCATGAAAAAGATGGTGTAAAGACCGCATATATCTGGAAAGGGGAGCAATTTGATATTAGCGAGGTAATTAGGGTCTTCCACAAACTTAATCCCTTTAGGAAGATGAAGAAGCATATGTTAGAGAAGTATTAAAACATCACTGGCCAGAAGAAGATTTCGAAGCCATCCATAAAAGATTGCAGGTTTGAATCTCTCAATTATTCAATTCATTTCTTAGAGTCATGATGAAGAAGATGATGAGTTTGTCGAATACTTTGGTTAAATAGGCTCTTAATGTCTATCTTCCGCTCGGTGATTATAGATTGAATTATATTTTTGAGTAACTTCACTCACTTACTGGCCTTATTAATAATTCTCTGTATACATACAATAATGTATTTTTCATCTATTTACACAAGTATTAAATATTTGGATGACCTCTGCACACTCTATTTTTTTTGCTCTCTCTTGAAATTAGACCAGGAGAAAACAGAAACAATGTTAGAACTATACATCTTTTAATAAAATTTATTTGCTAAATGGATACAGATCAAACTCGTCAGTACAAATATATCGCCTCACTTGGTTCTACAACCATGAGCAAGTTTTCACAGCTCAAGATTTTCCTTCATGGTCTTAGAGGAGTAAATTTTTCGTTTATGTACTTTCAATTGTTTAGACAGGAGCTGAATGTGCAAAAAATCTAATGTTAGCCCAACCCAAGAGTCTCGTAATTCATGACGATGATAAAGTTAAATTAACTGACTTGGCTTCAAGCCCTGTATACCAGGAATCAGATGTTGGCAGACTGCGTAGTGAATCATGTTTTCATTATCTACAAAAATTAAATCCAGAAGTTGATCTCGCTATTCATAAAGGAGAAATTTCACTTGAAGTGTTGAGCCATTTCAACCTGGTCATATTCACTGATAATTATATCAGCTTGGAAAAAATGTTTGAAATAAATGAGTTTTGCAGATCACAAAAAGAGAAAATTGGATTTATTTATTCTGGAACTATAAGCTTGTTTGGCTTTGTTTTTGTTGATTTTGGTGATCAGTTTAAAGTATATGATCGAGATGGAGAACCAACTAAATGGTATCCGATTGAAAATATTTCTAAAAGCTCTCCCGGAGAAGTTAAAATAGAATCAAGTAAGCCACATGCATTCAGAACTGGAGATTTTGTGAAGTTTTCAGATGTCGAAGGAATGGTTGAACTTAATGGGCCAGAATGTAGGCCTATTAAAGTGACTTCTCCCTATTCATTCACCATCGAAGATACAAAAGAATTTAATGCATATACTGGAGGAGGCAGGGTTGAGGAGGTTAAGGTTCCTACTAGCTTAAGCTTCAGAACTTTACGTGACTGTCTGACTAATTTCTCAGATGATGAGTTCAATCCAGAATGGCAGGAACTTAACTTGCTGACTTCAAAGAGATACTTCAATTTAAAGCTTGCTCTATATAATATTTGGATGGTTTCTAAAATGCCTGGTGTAGGAAAGGGATTCCCAGAGCATACTAACACTACAAAAATACAAATTTACATAGATTCTGCTAAAAATATGCTCGAAGATTTAAAGCCTGGTCAGGAGTTCGAAGAAAATATCATCAAGTATTGTGTGCAGTATAGCAGATGTCAGCTTGCACCTTTATGCTCTTTCTTTGGTGGAATTACTGCTATGGAGGCTCTGAAGTTTGCTGGAAAGTACACCCCAATTAAAGGCTTTTTCTTTTTTGATGCATTTGAATGTATTCCTGAAGAAGAGGATCTAACAGCTGCAACAAACACCCCAACAAGATATGATGATCTCCAAGCAATCTTTGGGCCAAAAATTCTGCAGAAAATACAAAATTCTAAGTAACTTTCCCATTTGTCCTCTAATAAAAAAGGATTTTACTCGTTGGAGCTGGAAGCACCGCTTCTGAGTATATTAAGCATCTAGGACTCCTAGGATTTTGCACTGGTCCAGAAGGAAACCTACACATCGTTGACGATGCTAAAATTTCCAAAACTGATCTTTATTCATATTTTTCTTACAAGTACTTTTTTCGATATTGATGATTAATTTTAGGCCTGAAGATGTCGGTAAAGACAAGCTGAAAGTGTTTCTTGAAGAAGCTAAGAAGATCAATACAAATCTTAAAATGACCCCCTATAAATCTAAGATAGAGGGAGATCAAATTGCACAATATGATCAAATATGGGAAGAACTTGATGCAGTTATTTGTGCATTAGATTATCGATTCTCAAAGAATTTCGTAAATAATCAAAGTTTATGGTATGAGAAGCCTATGATTTGCTGTGCAGCTCATAGTCTTAAGTGTGCATCACAAATTACTTTGCCCAAAGTGACTGAGGGATATACAGAGAGCTCAATTTTAAATCCACAGAAGTATGATCCCAATACCATTTGGAATTTTCCATACACCTTTGAGCATACAATAGCTTGGGCTACTGAAGTATTCCAGAGATTTTTGACAAAATCGGCTGAGATAATTGGACAAATAGCACAAGATAAAGGAGCTTATGTAAAGCAATTGGAGACTAAAGAATTGAAACCTGAAGTTGGATCTCTGAAAGTGTTTAGGGTAATCTACTTTCTAACACTATTAAAATATAGATGAAACTTGTTTACGCACTTCTTTTTGAAAATAAAGATCTTTCATTCACCTTTTTAGTTAAGGTTGCTCGTGATCTCTATCAGGTATCTGTTGAGGCCTAATTATTGATCATTAGTTCTTATTTGTTCATCTTATACAAAAACTTATTAATGAATACCCCGAGGATGCAAAAAGTGAAGATGGAAAAAAAGTCTGGAGAGGATATTATAGATATCCCACCCCTATCCCCCTTGAAAATGGTGATGAATATATTGAAAACTTTGTCCTTTCGGCAGCTAAGATTTTTGCAAAGATGTTAAGCATCCCAGTTGGAAACGTCAATCTTGATAAGATCCTAGAAAGTCAATCTCCGTTAATTGAATATAAAGGTAGTACTCCACTTTTAACAAATAACTGAGCAGATGAAAGTAAAGTTGAGGAATATCAGCAAATTTTGGATAAAATAAAATCTACTAACACACCTTTCCAAGGAAAGAAAATTGAAAAGATCGATTTAGAAGATGAGAATGAACGTGGAGTATATGGAGACTTTGTTGCTAGTGCTGCTTATTTAAGAGCAAGATGCTATAATTTAATCCCTATTTATCCAAAGAAATTTTCAGATTCCAAATACAAAGTCGAAAGAATAGCCTTCAATATTAAATTAAATATTCCTTTGACAAATTGCATTATAGTTGGTCTCCAAGTTCTTGAGCTTCTCAAGTTGATTCAAGTACTAACAGTTCTGTTAGAGGTTAAATGAATAGAAAAAAACATCAGAAAATTACAGAAACTATTTTATCAATTTAGGAGTCATGAAAATGATGCCTGTACTTCCCAATCTTGCAGCCCGCAAATCATTGGATCCTAACTTTGAAGGTACATTAGTTAGCAATATTCATTCACTCTTAGAATATACTGTTTGGGACAAACTTTTAGTAGGCTCAAAGGATACCGTGCAAGATATATTGACAAGCTTCGAAAAAAAATTTGGAAGAAGAATTGGAAAGTTATATTATAAGCAAATAACTCTCTATGATGAGAATAAACACGACATTTACAGGTACAACATAACTAATATTATTTGCCTATTTTTACTTTGAAATCATTATCTTATTGTCTTAGCAAAAATCTCGAGCTGTCACCAAAGGAAATATTGCTTTCTTCTGCTATCAAGGAAAACCTGGCATTATATCAAAATATCGAACTATTATACGAACTCAGTGGAGGGTCCGTTAAATTTTTCTTACCCAAGATAAAGTATTCTCTTAACAAGGAATAAGGAAAAAGGCTTGCATTTTAAATGATTATAGCCATCTCTAAGTGTATCTACCTCTTCACGTTCGTTAATGCATACTCATATAGTTTGATCAAGTGAATATGCATATTTATATTTCATTTATGACAACATAATAATTAATCCTTTAACAGAAAATAGCAAATGCCCAACTTAAGAGCTTCTACCAAGTCCAAAAAGAACTATCAAGAAAGTGAAGAAGAAAATGAGGATGAAATTGAAGGTGAAAGCGAAGATGAAGGTGTTAGCAAGAAGAGTAAGAAGATAAAAAAGACCGCCAAGAAGAAAGATACAAAAAAATCCACCAAAGATGACAAAAAGAAAGAAGCCACTAAAGGAAAGAAGAAGACAAAGAAGAAGGACGAATCTGATGAAGAAAAAGTAGACGAGGAGGAAGAAAACCCTTTATTGAAGAAGAAAGGAGGCAAAAAACAAGCTGATTCTGGTAAGCTGAAAGGATATACTGCTGAGCAATTGAAAAAGTATAATGAACTTTTAGAAGAGTTGAATAAGCACTCCATCAATGAATTAAAAGAGATGCTTAGAAAAAATGATCAAACAATGAGTGGAACTAAAAAAGAGCTAGTCCAAAGAGTTGCTGATGGTAAAGTTCTCGGAAAGATTCCTCGTTGCCCAAGATGTGCCGGTGGACGTCCAAAATTTGATGCCAAGACAGGAATGTACAAGTGTCCTGGCTATCGTGATGATGAGGACTTCAAGTTCTGCAATAAGAAATATACTATGGAAGAACTACCCAGAGAAGAATGGGTTGATTAAATTTTCCAAATAATTCGTAGACCTGTGATTCTCTCTAAAAGTATATCATTACATGGCAATAATACTGTTTACTGCGAACTTGCATAGCTAAAAAAAAAAACTCTTCCTGAATGAATATAATTATTTAATATAATTTTGTTTTCTTTTAACGAGTGCCCTATACCTCTCTTGGTTATATATTATATATATATATTCAGAGATTGTTATGTATGTGAAAACATTAGCATGCAATCCTTCTTCTATTTGAAGACTCTAAACTTATGGTAAACTTTTGATTTAGTTAGGTGATAAATTCATCATATCACTGAACCTTTAACCTATCAGACAGGTCATACACTGAATTGGAATTTATAAATTTATCACAAAAGAAACAGAAAATATCATTATGGAGAAGTACATCAATATGAAATCAAGTACCACTATCACAAATCTGAAGTTAGTTCATTTCATGAACGAACAAAAGACCGGCCAATTCTTTTCTGAGCCAAATTCGAAAGAAACAACACCAAAAAATGTTATGCGTATGAAATTAGAGCCTCTGGATAGAGGCACTCTTACTCAAAAGGTCAGTGAACTGATGTCTCCTCCAAAATGCAAAGAAAGTCAAACATCTTTAAATGCAAATCGAAAAGCCATAGTATTTCCTCAGAAAAATTTTTTGCTATCTGTTTATGAAGATACCAATACTCCTAAGGAGGAGAACAGTAACCACTGATAGATCTTTTTTTACTTTGTAGGATTAAAGAAGAAGTCTAAGTTTGCAAGTCATCTCGAAGAGACAATTGAGAAAAGCCATCAATATAAAGACTCTCCTTCTCATTTTAATGCAACTAATGGCAATTCAACAGGTACAAACAAATCCTCAAGGAATGTCGAGCCTTCCAATTTCTCGGAAGCCTTAGGAAAGTTATCTGAAGAGAAAAAAGAGGAATCATCAGAGTTAAAAACCACCAACAAAAATTTTGTTCTTCATCATAATAGCCGTGCTTTTAGATATAAGCCAGCTGTTGTTTCTAGAAGTCAATCTACAAGCAGTTTTAAAGCTAACCAAATAATGTCTGATGGAGAACTTTCTAAAAAAGAGACTGTGGAGTTATATCATGATGCGTTATCTGCTTTACCATACAGACACTTAATTTTTTCTCCTAAACTTGACATTGAAAAATTCAAGAAACATTTGACTATGACTTACAAAGGATTACTCTACGCCCTTAATAGTTTAAGGAGCCCCTCTGAAAAATTCATCAAGTCTAAGCAAGTGAGTTTACCTGATCCAGTTATCAGTAAGAAGTTGGTTATATCGTTTCAATTAGATAGAAAGAAATAAGACTCTAATCCTAGATTTGGATGAAACTCTTATCCATGCGTGCTCTTCGAAAGAACTTCCTGATGTTGTACTCACCTACCCGAGTACTGGAGGAGATACTGTGAAAGTAACAACTTTAAATTTTTGACCTTGATTCTTTAGCAACTTCCCTTGAAGATCAGACCATATTTAAAGGAGTTCTTCCAGAAGTTAGGTCCGCTATATGAAATGATTGTCTTTACAGCTTCAGCACCTAACTATGCTAAGGCTGTAGTCAATCATATCGATCCTGAGAAGAAATACATCAACGCTATTTTGACTAGAGAAAACTGCATGGAAACAAAAAATGGATTCTTTATCAAAGACTTGAGAATAATCAAGAATAGAGACTTAAAAGACATGATCATCGTTGATAATTTAGTTCATTCATTTGGATTCCAGATTGATAATGGAGTTCCGATTCTCGAGTACTTTGATGATAAGCATGACTGTGAGCTAAAATATCTTATTGATTATTTGATCGCTGCTTATCAATATGATGACATAAGAGAATTTAATAAAGAAAATTTGAAGTTGAGGGAGCTTGCGACTCATCAGCTTGATGAGTTGTTTACTTCAATTTGCTAATTTTCTTTATTTCTATTGTATAACATTTTGTTCAAGTGTTGTAAATACTTTTTTCTTTCTTCTAGTAAAAAGCATGTCTTATATAATTACATGTAACAAAGAAGGTTATATTTCAAAATACATAATCATAAGAAGTTTAATTATTTTCTGAGCGTTGCCGTTTTAGGTCTCATTGTATTTGTTGTTGTGGTTCCTGTTTTTGTTTTTCCAGCTTTCGGTTCAAGTCCTAGTGCTTCTATATCCTCTATTCCAATCAACTCTTAGATCTTAGTTTTTACCTTTTAAGATCACCCAAACATGTGCATCATCCTGTAATTGTTCATTAATTATATCATCCATTCTCAATAATGTTCCATTCTCAAAACGTAATCCTTTGCAGGTTCCTTAATAATTATAGCTCTATTTAATTAGTGATTTACCTGTATTTTGACCATAGAAATGATCATATCTAAATATTGCGACATCTCCAAGCCATCTAATATGTTATCCTCAATAAAAGCTGCTGAAACCTGATCCTTTGCCCTCCATCTCCACATTGTATACAGTACATTTTATCTTTTATATGAACCTTTATTATCAAGAAAAATATCATTCAAGGTTACATTGATCTTCATTTCGAGACGTTAATAAAACAGTTTATTTCTTCAAGTTCAAAAAAAAAGAATTAATTTTCATCTCACTTTCAAGGTTATTTCTACATAAAATTACTTCTTAGGAGAACCTATTCTATATAGGACTGAGAAACTTGTTTCCGAATAGCCTGATTACGATAAATGCTATGTACAATAGTGAGAAATTTTTTGATTTAGAAAACAGGCAATTCATGTTGGGAATTAAGATTCTGCATGATTATCAATTGGCTGGTTGAAGATTCGAGTATTCTTTCTAAATCTATTCATAGAGGATTACTAGTTCAATTTCTGATATTATTTGAATAAATTTTATTTCTTTGTACAATGCAAGCACTCGCAGAAAAGATATTCAACGATCCATCCAAGTCTCTTGAAAGCAAAGTCCAAATCTTGAAAACTATTTTAACAAAGCTTCCCACTGCAGAAGGCAAATACTCATTAATCAAAGGTTGTTTAGACTATCTTCAAATTCAACCCGAGGTATCAAGCTGCATCACTGTTTTTAAACTGTAGGATTACATACATAGAGCTGAATTGATAGGAAGTCTACTAACAGAGCTTGAGAATAATGAAATTAAGATTTTTTCCTTTGATGACTTGAAACAAGTACTTGATCAGGAAGAGAATTTGGTTGTTTTAGTACTTTTCATGTCTTACTTTGCAAAAAACAACACAGAACCACAAAAATTCCACTTAGCAAGGAGCTATTTTCAAAAGAAAATGAAAAAAAATGAAAATTTTTGGCATACATGGTTTCTAAAAGAATTTTTTGAGAAAAAAGAATCTCAAGAAAAGAAATCTTCTACTAACAATCAGCAATCTTCATTCATTACACTTGACGGCTTTGATTATGAGTCGCATCTCTTTTCTGTTGAAGTTCTATTTTCTTTCTTCAATAATAACCCCACTTTCTGTCCATTTAATTTCGACATGAAGGAGGTAGCTAAACTATCACTGTGAATAAGTATTAAGGTATATACAAAATGGCTTCTCATGCTGAAAAGCAAAACAGAAAAAGAAAAACTCTTACAGACCCAACTCATCTCAAAAATTATTGAAATATGCAATAATAACTATCAACTTTATCTACCGTGTTTCAGACTTATGATTAAGTCCCTCACGTATTCCTACACAAATGAAGATGTGTTCCAACCACACTATTCTGCTTATAATTTTTTTGAGCAAGTACGGCCTTACTTGATTGTCTAAATTGAAATTAGATAGATCCTAGGATTTTGAAGGATCTGATGAAACCAAGTATGGTTGGTGAGACTGCATGGAATGATAATGAATGGATCAAAGTATTTAAAAACTTGATTAAAATTGGCCTGAGTTATAACATTGGGGTCATATTTTTGGCATTATCACAGGGATTTGAATCTCTTCAATTTTTCCAGATTCTAATTAGAATTCAAGAAGACCTAACCCCCTTCATGATTTTACCTCTCAAGTTTGAAAAATGGCAAGCATCAGCCTTTGAATTACTAAAGTACTTTCTACTTCAAGGACCAGTAAACACTACGCTAATAAACAAAGTATTGACTAAATTTTCCAAGACGATCATAGAGATTTATAATGTGGGATTCCTTAGCTTTACTGACGAGTTAATCATATTCTTTTCTCATCTGAAAGAAAAATATGCCCAAAGTTCCATGGCCCAAGAAATAGAAAAAGAGTTTGAATATCTAATAAAGACAACCAATCTTAATCCTGATAAAGTAATAAATAAAAAGTATACCATAAGTTCCTGGACAACTCCAAAGAGCTCTACAAATTTGCAACAGCAGCTGCAGCAGCCTAACAAAATCAAATATAGAGGACTATTAAATTTAGGGAATAGTATTATTTCATTTTCCTTCATTTAATAAACCTATAGCGTGCTATATGAACAGTTATGTGCAAGCACTCTTTATGACTAAAATATTTCGATATAGAGTCTTATCTCTACAGCTAACAAATAGACCATTAATGAATGGAAGCACAGAACCTAACAACAACAACAACAACCCCCAAAGCCCTACAACTGTTAATATTGGCTCAAATAATATAACTGAAATTCAAGAAGAAAATAAATCAGAACCACAACAAAAGGCCCAAGCTCAATTGAATCTTCATATGGATAGGAAGAAGCTTCTATATCTATTCCAAACTCAAAAACTATTTGCATATCTTCATCAAAGCGAAAGAGAATTTGTCAATCCTAGTTTCTTTAGAGCTGTACTCCCAGACCCATTTAGCACATCATATGCTCAACAAGATTCATCCGAGTTTGGAAGCCGATATCTCGATCAGCTGGAAAGTTGCCTTAGAATTACAGAGGATAAGGTAGTTTGAAGCATATTAGTTACTAAAGGTATTTTAGGAACTGGTCAAAGAGCTATTCACAGGCGAGATTAAATCAACAATAACATGTCAAGATTGCCAAACAAAGTATGAGAAAGCTGAGCATTATATGGAGCTTGGGCTGAGATTTGGTATCGACCTTTTCGTTTTCGCTTATTATTAGAAAGCCAAGATCCTAATGTCTCATATGATCTGATGAATCTAATACAACAAAATTTTGAAGATTTAGAATTTAAAGATAAAAATTCCTACTTTTGTGAAAAGTGTAACAAGCACTCTTCACTAGCTATCAAATCTCATAAGCCTACACACTACCCACCAATCCTCATTTTAACAATAAATAGATTCTACTTCGATATAACAACATTACAAAGAATAAAGATTCTCTCATACGTTCATATCCCAGAAGAGATCGATCTTGGCCTTACTAGATCTGATGGTGTATCTGAAGAGATAAAATACGATCTTTTTGCCATTATTGTTCATGAAGTAATGATAAACTTCTTTACTCTTATTGGTTAGGGAAAAACATTAGACTTTGGCCATTACTATACCGTTGCGAAGGAGAATCCTGATGAAAAAACTTGGATTCTTTTTAATGATTCCATAGTACAATCTCTTGAAAATATCGATCCCTTTGAATATGTTAAGTAAGTCTCTGAATGCTTCAATTAATAAATAGAAAACACAATCAAGCTGCTCCTTATGTACTATTTTATCAGGCAAGAGATTATTCTAAAGAAACAATGAAAAAATATCAGGACTTTAAACTCAGGTAACATCTCAATCATTGTACCAACTAAATCCTTAGTCCATCTTTAAGTAAGTTAGTAGAGCAAGATAATGTTGCATATCTGAAAGAAACCGATCAAAAGTCTCGGCTACTTACTGCAGTGAGTTATTTAAATGTACCACAAAATATTGCAACTGGGCCAGCTAATCTTCGAAAACAAGATGAAGATGATGAGGATAATGATGGGTATTCCGGTCCTAATGGCTTTGAAGATTTCAATCGTCCAATTATGTAAGCTTAATTTATGTGTTTGAGAGGTTTTCAAAATAATATTTGTGTATTTTATTACATGCATAGAGTAAACTTAACTGACAATAAATAGTAATTATAAACAAACTAATTATAATTCAAGATCGTCATCCCAATCATTGTCCTCATGTGGTTCAAAGTCTTCTTGTTTATCATAAACGAAGTCAGGATCGTCAGGCTTCTTTTGATTCTTGTTGAATAGAAGATCCATCTTTTGCTTATGCTTGTCAATTTCTTCTTTTGATAACTTGTTTAGATTAGTATTGTTATAATCTATGTTGTCATCGTCATCTTGGACTTCATCCCAAAATCCGTTGCCGCTAGCTGAATTAGATTTGCCAAATTCAGTTTTTTTGTTATCTGTTGAGGAGAATCCCTTTGATTGAATTTGAGGCTTTGAGCCAATGGTAAAACTACTCTTGGAAGTTGACGTAAAATTTGTATCAGTATCAGGTTCATCCCAGAACCCATTCCCCTTAGAAGTTGTAGTACTAGTTTTGTTTGAAAGGGGTGCTAGAGGAGCTAATTTTCCAAGCTTATTAGTATTGGAATTATTCTCTTTCTTATTATCTGAAAAGTTACTTGTTGTGATAAAGGTTGAGGTAGATTCAGACCCGCCAGAGATCTTTTTCTTAAGTTTCTCAATAAGATCTAGAAATTAGTTATTTTCAACCTTAGCTTTACTCTTCAATTGGCTCTCTGAAATTTTGTTGTTAACAAAATACATGAAGTGTTTATTTTTCAGATATTCAACCATTTCTTGGGTGCCACTATCAGGTTTCAATTTAAGTAACTTCATTTTGTGATGATATAGTTTTCCTGAGGAAGGAATAAGATATTCAAGAACTAAAAATTGTTATGGCTCTCTTAAGAAGGCTTACTTATTGTTGGAGGATCAAATTTTAATCCAAATCTTTTAGGAACATAGTCATTTGCATTCACTTTATTTGTTTCTCCTTTAGAAGGAACACTTTTTGATGTTTGTGCTGTCGATGTTTGATTGGTTTTCTCAAAGCCGAATCCAGATGAGGAAGTGTTTGAAAAAGCTCCGAATTTCGTGCCTCCTGATTTGAACATATGCTTTAGTTTCTTATTTATTGCTCAATTAAGAATAATATAGAAACGTTAGATCTTTAATCAAATAATGTTGTCATCAGTATTTCTGATAGATACATAGCAAACAATATAGAAGTTTGATCATGGCTAAGTTGAGTGATGACGGACAAAGCATGCCTTTCTTGATGTGTTCAGGCCTGTTTGGTACCTACAATAGAGGGTCTAGGTTTATTTTGACTAACTTTGTTTCCAGAGAAATCTCAAAGTATTGCATGGTTTCAATCCTATCAAACCTTACCAATAAAGCAGAAATGTTATTATAAAGGAAGATTACAACTTACTTGAGGTTCTATTTATTTTTCTATAAGTTTTCTCTAGCTTCGTCCTAATTTGATAGAAATTTACTAGCGTCTATCGGTTAATAAGTCTCTCTACCGGAGTTACTAGAAACCCAGAAACGAAATACTCGTGACAACTCTGGATGATAAAATTGATTTAATTGTTTTACAAATAGGTATCATAATTTGCATCCTTCACATTTTTTGGAAAATTTTTATAATTTTACAGATACCATTTGGTTTTACGACTGAAACTCATTAAGACAGAATGTGTCTATTCACATTGTTATTTTTAATTAAATCAAAGATTTATATTCAGTCCTTCAACGAAAGTTTAAAAAAGTATCTGTCTCCTTCAAATTAATTCATTGTATGGAAATTCAATCAAAGCAAGTCCAATTTAATTTTTCCTGAAACTCTCTTACTATCACATAAATATTTGATTGTTAATATCAAGTAGACTCAATTTGAAGAACTGAATGCAAAAATTAATTTGATAAGTTTGGAGTATATATTCTGCTTGTTGTTCAGTTAATCCTTTTGTTTATTTGTTAAGTTTTTCTGTTTTGATAAATGTTAGCAAATTATGAAAGAATCTAGCACTAGGTGATATTTTCTCATTCTATAAAAAGAAGCTTCAAAACCTGGATATAATTTTTTAAAAATCTATTAACAATCCTTCTGAAAAAAAGTTTAGATCTAAATGATGGATTGCTTTCGTTACTATTCGACTAAAAATAGGATTTATTCACGAGTCGATACTTAGTTATTTGAGTATAAATTAGACCTGATCAAAGAAAACAGCCAATTAGATATGAGTAGAACCAGTTTGTTCTCTAATAGGATCATTATTAAAACCCTGCAAAATCATTCAATACCATATCTCATTTAGCAATGATTTTTTGAATGACAAAAGAAAACCAAACACCTAGAACCAACTTCGATAA
>Ga0065720_1002781_pt1 | contig 99008 bp, 87 predicted proteins | sample Thericmetagenome_FD_59107 | JGI IMG/M metagenome (GOLD analysis project Ga0065720, IMG submission 59107) | Thermophilic microbial communities from the Joint Bioenergy Institute, California, USA of rice/straw/compost enrichment - eDNA_2 v2... | ecosystem: Engineered > Solid waste > Grass >...
AACCAGAACAGAAAGAGGAATTCCTAAGAAAAAGGCCGTCATTGTTGACTGTGGAGAAATTAAGGATGAAGAAAACAAAGAAGCTGAGACTAAAAAATAAAGCCTAAATTCCATGTTGTAATGTAATATAGCCAACAGTTGTTCTATTCTGTTCGTCGTCTCCTTAAAAATATCTTAAAATAGGGAAAAGATAAAAATAGTTGATTGCATTCCTAAATAGTTACCGAATTATACTTATTAAAAACTTTATCTAATCATAAAAAATAACTCACTAAAGAACTTCTATTTGTTCTGTTCATGTCCAGGATTGAACCCAGACAATCTATGCGGAGAGAAACTCCGCAACGTGAGTTGTTCATCGCGAATCGAGACCTTAACCTCCCTAAGAAGTTCCCCTCGAACTTTGTCAGGACATCTAAGTACTCCGCAATCGACTTTTTACCCGTAACCCTCCTTTTACAGTTTAAGAGATACGCCAATATCTACTTTTTGTTGATAGCCATATTACAGTCCATTCCAGCTATATCTCCACTTAACCCAGTAACGGCCATCGTGCCTTTTGCCTTCGTTCTGTGTTTATCTATGCTCAGAGAAGGCTTAGAAGATTTAGCCAGACACAGGGCCGATAACGAAGCAAATGCCAGCCTCACTAGAATATATCAGCAAGGGAAGTTTGTTGATGTGCAGTGGAGAAACGTTCAAGTTGGAGATATTCTCCTAATTAAAGAACAAGAATTCTTGCCTTGTGATATCGTCGTAATAGCATCTAGTAATGAAGGAGGAGTCTGTTTCATTGAAACATCCAGCTTGGATGGTGAGAAGAACCTCAAACCTAAGGGTGCTCCCAAGGAAACATTACATTTCTATAATCCTAGAACTGGCACAGTCAGACTTGAGGGTAAAATCAAGTGCATGCCTCCTAATCCCCATCTCTATACTTTCGAAGGAACCCTTACAGTCGGTCAGGAGAACATTATCCTTGGAGCAAAGCAGCTCTTATTGAGAGGTTCAAAGCTAAAAAATACAGAATGGGTTGTAGGTGTGGCTGTTTACACAGGTTTAGATACTAAGACTATGAGAAATGCAGAGCCTGCCAGACCTAAAATCTCTGCTATTGAAAGTCTAACTAATAAACTTATCTTTGGAATTTTGGTATTCCAAATTACTTTGTGTATGATTTTGGCTGTCTTAAACTTCGGTTGGAACTTGTTATACCTCGAAGACAACTATTACCTATGGAAGGAACACTCTGCCGGTTATGAAGCTTTCCTAACCTACTGGAGTTATTTCTTATTGCTAAATACTATGATCCCTATTTCATTGATCGTTACATTGGAATTAGTTAAGCTTTGCCAAGCATTCTTCATAGACAAAGATGAAGATATGTATAATAAAGCTAAAGGAAGAGGAGCTAAGGTCTTCTCTTGTTCAATCAACGAAGAACTTGGACAAGTTGAATATATCTTCAGTGATAAAACCGGTACCCTGACCTGCAACATGATGGAATTCAAAATCGCAGTCATTGGAAACGAATATTACGGAGATCATGAAGTTTTGGTCAAGAGAAAAAGAAATATCACTAGCAGAAGACCTTCCGTTACTTCGGACGTCTTCAGCGAGAAAAACGAAGTTGAAGCCTGCGTCCAAGATGTCAAGCTTGATAGTCTACTTAAAGGCGTTGGACAGAATTTCCCTGCTGAACTTGAGATGAAGAACCCTCAGAGGACCCGTACTCTATACAAAATTAAGACGCAACAGGACCTAGCCAGGGAATACCTTACAATCCTGGCTACCTGCCATGAGTGTGTTATTGAAGAAATTGATGGAAAAATTGGTTACCAGGTAAAACTTCACTTAGACTTTTTAATTTTTTAGGGACCTTCTCCAGATGAAATTACCTTGGTCGATACCGCTGCAAGATATGGATTCAAGTATGTGGGAGGGTCTGAACACTTGAGGAAAGTCGAGATCCTCGGAGAACTCCACCAATTTGAAATCTTGCATACATTTGAATTCAATAGTGATAGAAAGAGAATGTCTGTTATCCTGAGAGACCCAAGCGGCCAGATCAAGATGTATGTTAAGGGTGCTGATTCTATCATCAAGGCCAGACTTGACCCTGAAGTCCCTCAACCTTTCTTGAAAGCTAACCAAAGAGCCCTGAATCAATTCTCCAAGAAGGGTCTGAGAACCTTATTGGTTGCAATGAGGGTTATTGAACCTGAAGAATACGCAAATATCAAGCAAAAATGGAAGGAAATCTCCAAGTCAGCCAACAAAGAAGAAGAGATAGGTATAATAATTTCCAATACCAGCCTAATATCTTAGCAAAACTCGCTGAAGAGATTGAAAAGAATCTCTATCTTGTCGGCGCTACTGCTGTCGAAGATAGACTTCAAGATAATGTCCCTGAGACCATTTATGATCTCCTAAAAGCCAGTACAAACAAAATGATTCCTTTTCTAATTACATAAGACATTAAAGTTTGGATGCTTACTGGAGATAAACTTGAAACAGCAGAGAACATTGCAAAGTCATGCAACTTAATCCAGCCTGACTTCCAAGTTATGCACTGCTCTGACAAGACTAAGGATACCGTAAGAGATACCCTGGTTTACCAGAGAAAATGCTACGATTTTTACTGCGAGAAGGGAATAAAGAAGGCCTTGCTTATTGAAGGAGAGAGTTTAGGTAGCGGTTTCCGAATATTTTGTTCATTTCCTAGCTATTATTTTGGAAGATGACGTCTTGAAAAAGCTCTTCTTAACAATTTCAAAGGGATGCGAAGCTGTTGTTTGTTGTAGAGTTACTCCTAAACAAAAGGCCGAGGTTGTCAGATTGATTAAGAATAGCATGAACAAAATCACTCTTGCCATTGGAGATGGTGCTAACGATGTTAACATGATCCAAGAAGCTCACATCGGTGTTGGTATCTACGGTAATGAAGGTATGAGAGCTGTCCAGGCTAGTGACTTTGCTATTCCTGAATTCCAGGCTTTGTGGAAACTCTTGTTCGTTCACGGAAGATGGAATTACATTAGAATTGCCGAAATGATCCTGTACTTCTTCTACAAGAACATGGTCTTTACCATCCCACAATTCTACTTCGCATTCTTCAGTGCTTATTCTGCAAGAGCTGTCTTCGATGATTTTTACATTACCTTTTATAACATGGTCTTCACTGCCTTCCCATTGGCAGCCAGAGCCCTGTTTGAGCAGGACGTTAACTACAAATACAAGAGAAAGGAGAACGGAAAGCTTATTTTCAACACCAGAAGTTTGATCAAAAAGCATGTGCCAAAGCTATATTATGTTGGCCAAAGAAATGAAATTTTCACTGTTGCTAAGTTTGTGAGAAGTATTGTCCAAGGCTTAGTCCATGGTGCCCTCTTATTCTTTGCTACTTGGTGGGCTCTTGGGGGACAAATTCTTAATGATGATGGTCAGAACTCAGATTTCTGGTATTTCAGTGTTTCGCTCTACACTTCTGTCATTTTTGTAAGACTTTCAAGTGATTTCATTAATTTTCTAGGTTGTGAGTGTGAAGATTTGTCTTTATACCAGATATTGGACTTGGCTCTTTATCTTTGCCCTTGTCGTTTTGACATTTATCTTCTACTTTGTCTTCATGTGGGTTACTAATGACTTTGAGAGCTTGATGATCTATCAATCCATTCCAATGTTGTTCAGCTGTTCCTACTTCTACCTGATTGTGGCCTTGAATACTGGAATAGTATTCTTTGTGGATATGGTCTATGTCTACATTTCTTCAAACTACTACGCCACTCTCTCTGATTACTTCAGATTGCTTGTGAAGAGAAAGCAAGAAACTGACGATAAAGCATTCAATTTCCTTAACACAATCATTCCAACAACCGTCCCTCCGATTAAGGATGATAAGACCGCCGCTACTCCGAATATTGTTGTTGAAAACAATGACAATAGCAGAGCTGTTTTGGAAATCAACCCTCAACAAGTCCAAGGTATTGAAGACAAAAGTAGCAATAACCAGAACAAGAAAAACCACCTAGTACCCTAATAAATTTTTGTACATTTGTTTTCAGTAGTCTATATTGATAGCAAGACAATCGACTGTGTTCCTTTTTAGAGTGTATGAACTTTAATATTTTGCCTGTTATATAAATAAATAAATAGATACTCTCAGTTATAGTAACAGACAATTTTAACAAAAAATTTTCTTGCAAATTTCTATCAAATTCATTATAAATAAATTTATTTCCCAAAAGATGCATAAATCTAATAGAGAAATCCAGAAACATTCAACTGAATACAATTACAAGGAAAAAACTGTGCACATCCTCTCAGGAATAATCGCAGGAGTCACTAACGTACTTGTTGGACATCCACTTGACACTGTCAAGATAAGAATGCAAATGACTCACAAATCTTTTGCAGAATCCTCAAAGATCATCATGGGCAAAGAAGGAATAACAGCTCTATATAAAGGAATTACTACTCCTTTGATCATGGTCCCATTTGGCAAGACTCTTGTCTTCTTCGCTTATGAGTTTGCTCTGAAGCATCTGGGTGTTGAAAACACCCCCGATTTGCATGTAAATTATACTATTTTAGGAGGATTCTTTGCAGGATATGTGGTCACTTTCTTAGCTACTCCTTCAGAGCTTATCAAATGTAGGCAACAAATGGAGGGGGTAGGTGTTAGGATTCAGAGGACAGGGGTGTTAGAGTTGACTAGGAAGATTGTTGCAGTTGAAGGTTTGAGGACATTGTATTCAGGCTATACTATGACATTTCTGAGAGATGTTCCTTCCTATGGCGTTTACTTTGGAACCTTCCAGGAAACTAGGAAATATTTGAATGAACAAATTGGAGAATCTTGGGTAAGCACGTTCCTGGCTGGTTCCACTGCAGGAATAACAAGTTGGATAGCTGCATATCCATTTGATGTAGTAAAGACGAAAGTTCAGAACAGACAGGGTGGTAATATGGAAGTCATTCGGAAAATTTGGAAACATGATGGAATGAAGGGCTTCTTCAGAGGAATTACTCCTTGTCTAAGCAGGGCACCTATTGTCTCAGGATTTACTCTCTGGCCCTATGAGGCCTCTAAAAAGTTCTTTTCCAAGCATATTCATTAATTCGTAATTGATTCTTTCTTCCAATATCTTGATCTCTACTAATGCCAATACTACTTCTCTAAAATCCTCAATTACCTTAGAATAGATCCAGGTGCCCAATTTATCTAGCTTAAAAGAAATAAAATTAGGAATGATTTCACAATAATAAAGTAAATATGTAGTTTGCTGGGCCAAGAAGACGAGAAAATGAAGATGCATCAATATAAAATATGGCTAGTATAAGTTTAGTTTTCGAAATTACAAATATTTAGCAGAAAGTTTATTTAATTAAGCAACTATTAGGGGTGGTTCTACGAAGTACTTACAATAATACTAGGGATAGAACATATCCAAACTCTGAGACTATTTTTTTTAGGGTAACATATTTTAGATATTGATAATCAGCTGAAGTATCTGTTACAGAAAGCTCTTACATTTTCATATATATTTAGAATGGATTGTTTTCCTAAAGATGTAATGTTAACATTGAAGATTTGCAATTCTGTATAAGAATTTTTTAGTAATGAAATTCTAGATAATATGTACACAAGAATACAGTTATAAGTAATTCCAATTACTCAATTCAAAATGAATTTCATACGAGAAAAGATAATGAAGAAGAAATAATGAATAAAACAGAAAGAGCTTTTTTCCCTTTGAAGCTATTTTTGCTTATTAGTATCTCGTGGTTTAAGCAAATATCTCCTTTCCTTGTATAGATTTATTGGAACATCATTCTTATTGCTATCTCCATTAATAAACCCTCACAGAAACTTACAAAATTTCTTTCAGCTTTTCTAGAAAACTATAGCCTTCTAGATGCATATGCTCAGGCTTAATTTTTAACGAGAGTGCCTTTTCTATATTCTTTTCTATAACTATTACTAAAGTTAAACGTGACTCTACTGTTCTGTTCAGTATCATATTTTTTGTTAAGGTGCCTGTAAAATCTAAAATCTGATTCAAGTTCAGCCAAAGTTTTCAATTTGACTATATCTGCCTTGGTGGGCTTAGGAATCCCTTCAACACGCCCTCTATGCTCTCTACTCCTTAAGAGAAGATTATTCTAATATTACCTGCTGGTTTGCTTGCTAAAAGGAACTCCTCTAACTTCTTCTTTGTGAACTTTTGGATAGAAGGTGGCATAATTATCCTTCGGATCGTATATTTTCTTTGGAGGATTCACAGATGAAAATCTTATCTTAGGAATCTTTATATTTTTGGTTAGTTTTGGCTTTAACACAGCGTAATTTCCGACTTCGTACTGTCCAACGCTGGGAGTTTCTCTAGCAGACTGAATTATAAATATTAGCATGAGAATAAGTACTTTAATCTCTTCTTCGAATAGTTCAGGCCTCTCACCTGTTATAAAAGCTGGAGAAGGCTTAGTAGGATGAACAACACTAATCCTCTCTCGGGCTGCCTTTTCAAAATAACGTATCTCCTTCATTGATTTCCTGATCAGTATATCTGGACGTTGGTCCAGAAGCCACTTCACCTTAAATGATCTTAAAGGATAGTCGATATTCCCTCTTGCGGTTTGCGCTCTAAGAGAATCAGTTGAACGAAAAACAGTCTTTGTTTCAAAAAGAGCATGATCAGTATTTTGTCTTCCAGATCTATCTGTATTCTCTTCGAGATAAGTCAATAATCTCCTAGTGTCTAATTCTCTCCTTAATTCTTCCCTCTTCTTGGCCCTATTGGCGAAGACTTCCTCCATAGTATTGCTTCTAGTTTGCCCATCCTCTACAGAAGCCGTTCTTCGAGTGTCCCAGCCTTCTAATTCCTCAATAGTCCATCCTTTCCTGTTAGGGCGTAGTTGCAATTCCATCAGGTTACCCAGTGACTTCCTGTATTTTATACTCTATTTTCTTTTTAAAGAAAATGACTTTTGATTACTGTCTCTTTTCCTATGGCTTGGTTGGTTCCCATAAACTCAATAACCGATCTGTATAACTGGGCTTTTGAAGCTATGTTAAATATCATTGGTGAGCTTCTCTTTGAGACACTTCTAGATCGCTTCTGACCCGAATTCTTATTCAATTATAAACCCAATTAACTTCTATTACTCTAATCAGACGACCCATGTGGTCTCTTTCATTGAAAAAGGCTAGAAATTCTTCCTCTTTCTTTGATTTCTTCAAGCTTGACAACGAGTTTCTCTGTAGCATCTTTTCTGCTGTTGCATCTTGAAACATATGTGCCAAATGGCCACCTACACTCTTGTGCGCAGTCGCAGGAGGAACTATCACGTCTAAGTTATCAAAACTTCCTGATTTATGCATTTGCTTGTAATAAAATTTATCTATTATGTTTAGCTAGGACTAAAATCAGTTACAAGATTCTAGCATACCCTCTTACCAAAATGTGAAACCTCAGGTCTTACCCAGTGAAAATATTCATTCCGGATCTCAGAAGAGAAGTAAGTATTTATTATTTCTTTTTCGGAAGTCAAACTGGTATTTAAGATATTTTTTCTTAAGTTTCTCTGAGAATTAAATTTATGAGTACTAAGAACGTAATTGAGAAAATTCTTTCTTCTTCTATCGATAAGCTAGCGAGAAGCAACAAGCCTCCTCCAAACAAAGAAGCATTGAAGCTATACAGGGAGATCCTAAAATTTAGTCGCAAAATAGACTGGACAGATCAAAACGGGATACCATGGTAATTATTTGAAAGATTTTTTTGAAAGAGTAGGAGAGATTCTATAGTTAAATCAGCCAGAGAGGAGTTTGAACTAGCTAGAAATGAAAAAGATCCTGTTCTAATTATGAAGATGATCCTTACAAGCAGAGAAGCAATGAGAAAATTATCAGACAAGGTATTTTGAAGTTTTTGGTATGTGAGGTTATAGATAAATGCAAAAGTCCATGAATTCAATAATCAGATTCATGAAACGAGAACAGATATCTCACAGAATAGACTTTATAATGACGTATACAAAAAATTGCAAGAGAAATAATCCAGCTTTCAATGAAAGAATTCCATTTTTGAATTGTTTGGGGCCTAGAATGAACCACCAATTCCAGATCTTCATTCCAAATAAGAAGAATTCATAGTGTAATTAAATTTGTACCAAATGTATGACTATGCATTTCCAATTGTTTATACCTACTCATGAAGAAAAAGGACTTGATGGTTCAAAATTTTATTCAATGAATTTTGGAAATAGATTGCTTACATTTAGATATCCTAAGGGACAAAGCTTTTGTTTGAACCCCTCAGATATCCAGGTCAAACCTGAAAACAAGAAAATTGGATATTTTTTCAAATTTCAACAAAAGTTAAATTATTTTCAAGCTAATAATAGACCCAATCAAAACAAAGATGTAGGTCTTTCACAATCTCGTCCTTATGTAAATTAAAATTTCCCATCTTGTTTGACTCAAGATCTCTAAATCAATTTCAGCTTGAGAAATAACTAATTAATTCGCACAAAAAGCAATAAATTTTATTGTCTTCCAAACCAAAGCTGTATTCTTAGCAAGAGCTTCATTCCAAAGTATAGGATATAGTCCATGAAATATGATATGTTTCTATCTATCACCTCCAGAAAGGAAGTAATTCTGGGTTCACTAATTGTGACAGAAACAACAATTAAAATAATGATTTGACAGAGTCAGAATTGGAATGCATGGAGCTTAAGGACTGGCAACACATAGCAGATCTATCATCGCTGTTGGGATCATAGAGGGTGATATTCCTACAAAAAATTAGTTCAAATTACTTTCGACTACATTTATGCCTAATTTTATTCTTTTATGCATAACGTTTCTTCTTCTTAGCGAAATCATGAGAATATAATTATAATTATGAAGATTTCGCGGATGATGACACTATGGAATTCGAAGATTTTAAATTGGAGAGCAGCAATGGGTGTGGGGAAAATGGATTATCGGATTGAAGACCAAGAAGTTTCAAGAATGGAGATCACTACATATTTTCATATATCCGGTTTACCTTTGATTCTGATGTTAATTTGCAATAGGTTCGTAGTTTGGCTGAAATAGGCCAAAGGCGAGAAGGTTGGGAAAACTAAGTTGATTCCTTTCCCTAGGACATCTTTCACATAATTTAGATATCTTACCGTCTCCAGAATCAGTAAAGAGCTATCTTTTCAATGAAAATAATGATACCTGGCATTCAGAGAATATTGAATTCCAGAATTCTCTGAATATTGCTTAGCTGAGTTCTTTCATTGAACTCATAATTACTTACTAGCAGATGGCCCCTTCAGACCATCAGCTCAATTACCCAGAGAAAAGAAACCAAGGACAACAGAAAAAGGAGATTTAATTTGCTAACAATTTCTTTCTCAGATTAAATTGACTTTCAAAGGAAATTTACAATCAGCCAACCTCAGCTATGCTTCTTCAGCCTGCCGGCCGGCCAATACTTCCAAATTATCTCAAATAGGAATTTCTAAAATGCTTCCTTGCCTAAGCTTATTCGAACAGCGAATATAAATCAATAGGCTTCAATAGTGCTCGAGCCAAACGAAACCAATACTTCCCAATAAAAGTTTTCAGATTTCTGCTTATGAGATCTCATCCATGCTGACTTTCAACACAGATTTTCAAACATTCAATTTCAGAAATCCTAGGATATTAATCAATTTTTTGGTGTTAACTGGTATGAAGAGAGTACTTCTATTATAGTATCATCTCTTCAAATAAACTATGGGACTCTCCATAAGAGGCCCATGGAAAGAGAATATTTTATCACAAAAATTAATTACAATAACTACTAGTACCTTAGTTGGAATTTGTTCAAGCAATCTTGACTTAGGAAGACTAAGGATTTAGAATTCAAAGCCTAATCTATGCTGCTAACAGAGTTCAACCATTTGAACTTTCAGCTTCAAACTCAAAAAATTCAGGCCTGGATGATTTCAAATTTTCCAAAGCTGCTAAGAAGTTAGAGAAGTCACATTGAGTCACTCACATTGTTGTGCAATGTGTGCAGATTCTCAAGTTCTCAGAATTTCTAAAACAGAAAATCAAGATTTAATTATTCAGAAATTTCAATTCTCTTTCGGCTGAACCCTTTGAGCCCGAATTTGCTTAAACAAATTCCAGGCTTCAAATGATTCTTGCCGTACCAATACCCAAAATAAAGTTCAACTAAAGTCAAAATCCTGCTAAAAATTTTGGGTAAAAATTCAGAAAGAGAATCCAATACCTGTTCAAAAATTCTTCATTGAAGTCAAATGGCAATTCCTTTGTTGTTTTCCAGCTTCAAAGGCTTGCTATCATCTTAATTTAAATATTGGGTTAGTGTATTTGAGAAAAAGAACAAATTGAATTGATCTTCTAAATCAAGTCAGCATTACTGAAGCTGTCACTTCTGCTGGCACTAGGATCTATTCTCTGTTCTTTTTCAAATTTTGCTTTCTGAAGGTCCAAAGAATCTAAGATTTGGCCTCAATATTTCCAGAGCAGAACTTGTCATTGATTCTCTCGAATTAAAAAAGGTCTCTGACAGTTATATCAGGCCATCAATCTTTATTCTTTGCTTCAGCTCCTGCCTGCCAATTACCCAGATTCCAGAAAGTCCAAAATTCAAATCCAGAAAATTTTCTTTTCATAGCTCCTATTACTCATTCGTTCTGGGAACAAATTTCAAAAGCCATTCTAACAGAGTCCAAGTTCTTCTTTTCAGATATCAGCACTGGTTTTCAGGGGATTCCTTGAAACTCAGTAATCATTATTCCAAAATGCTTCATGTTTGGCAGGAGGTTTTGGAGTCAGAAATCCAAGAGCATATTCGCAGACCATTTCAGAAGCAATTATAAATTGTTCTTCTTAATCTGCTTGAAAGAGAAGAACGTTACCCAGATAAAAGGATAAAATTAAGGGATAAAAGCATCTTGTAGTAAATATGACTAACTCGAACTAATTTTTCTTACCCATAGGCCTTCATTCAGGTCCTCATATTATCTATGAACCTGAATTTGGCACTGTTATGGAGGAAAATGTTCAATTTCCAGTACATCTTTTGTTTTCGAGTTAACTTTCGAGATTCTTACCTAGTTTTCAGTTCTTTTGGGTCAAGGATCCTTGATATTAGATTGTGAAGGTTGGAAGACCTTTTCAATCTTTTGCAGGGATTCTGGGAAATTTGTGACCTAAAGGAAATAAATTTATTGCATTAAATCTTTTGGCGGTCTTAAGGTATGAACCTTTTCAAGGAAGACTGTTTCCTTGAAATTCTTAGATCAATTATGAGATTTTAGTCAGATATTCAAGAATCTTACCTGTTGGAAAAGGGAAAAAAAGAGTTTTCTTAAGGTTCTGTTTTGAAAGCTAATTTTAATTAAATCCTTAGTTCTTCCTGATTTTCAAGTATGGGATGGGCTCTTTAGTTGAGAAAGCCCTGATAGACTTGAATTCAGAAACTAAAGAATTCAGGGTTCTGGTATTTGTTTCCTTTGATCTTGAAATTGATTTAATTAACCTTGATTTTGCAATTCACAAAGCTCAGAAAATCGATTTGTGAGGAGAAAATCAAGGTGGTGCAAATTCACTTAATTTCAAGGGGTTGTCCCTTAACATTTCACTTACCTTTCTCAGATTTAAAGGATCGTTTTTGTGGGAGATAAATTTTGAGATTTTCGTTAAATAAGCCTCGAAAGTCATGCTCATCTTCTCAAGAGCAATTTTAAGAGGCAGATCACGATCCAAGACCCAAAGCCATATGAGTCTATGGACCGAATAGAACTTCATGATGGTTCACAAATTGATTTTTGATAAAACATCTGAAATTCTTGGTTTTCTTTGCCAAATCGGAAGGAGAATTTGGCAAAGAAGGCCTATAAATGATCATAATCAAGTCGAGAATCAGGTTCAAATAATATACTAATTTTTGGGTTCATGTTAAAATTTTGCTTTGACTGAGGTCTTGGTCACTGACCCTTGGTGTCAAGGATCAGTTCTCAAAGGACCTAAAATCTGATAATATGAGTCGAAATAAGGAGCAATATAAGAAGGTTACTTGGTTTGGGTATTTTGAGTTTTAGTTAGCAAGGAGTGAAGTGAGTGAAGTGTGAATATGGTGTGAATTTTCTTTGCAAGGAGCAGGTTAAAATAAATGAAATGAGAATAAATGTATAGTTATCTTACTGGGATACCTTCTCAGCCTGTTATTTGATTCACCCAAATGATATGGCAAAATCAAATATTTGGTCCTAGTAAATCAATATTGTTTTCTATAAAACCTGTAGCTAGAAAAACTTACTTGGCTCCATTCATTCTTGCGGTCCAATCCAGCTTTTGCTGGAAGGACAGATTACCTAGAAATAGTAATAATTGAAGAGAAAAATAAATTAACCTCGACCTTCTCGCCTCTTGGCCAACCTTTCGGTTTTGGCCATCCTAGAATTGTGAATATATAGAATTTACCTAATAATAACCTGAGTAGGTTGGAAGTGAGTGTATGGATATTTTGGATGCAAAGGTTCAATTTTAGAGCAATTTTAGATGCATAGCAAAGCAGCAGCGATAGTAGTAGTAGCAGTAGATAATTTCTAGAGGATCGAGGAAAGTAGCAAGAGCAGCAGCAAGGCAAAGAAATTTGAAATGAAAGTGATTCTCAAATCTGGTACCCAAGAGAGAAGATTTCTATTGAAAGAATTCTTAACTTTTCTTCCAATTTCGCTCTTAGGTAAAAATTAGCAATTAGAATAAGCTAAATTTTTCAATAGAGATCTTCCCCCAAAACCTTGATAACCCTGATTATTGTAAGCATACCGACCGAATTCTCGCATTTAAACTGGAAACCAAACCAAACCAAGTCCCTTAAAAAAGGGAAAGTTTAGGTAACCACTTAGCTTCCGCCAAGGTGTTATCCTATATATAGTGATATACTAATAAAACCCAAGTGTCCGGCCGAAAGTCCTTCCATGAGGATGTGAAATCATGGATTTTTGGCGATAAGAAAAAAAGTCTGCCAGACTAGTTGTGTAAATTCCGCAAATTATTTCATTGAGTCTGTCTGTTGCCCTCATTGAACTCCTACTAGATCTTCGTTATGGATAAAAGAATAAAAATAGACATAAAGGTAACTTGAAGTATATCTAACTAAAATGAACTAATTCCTGTGGGTGAGAAAGGCACTACTTGATCAACAAAGAAACAGGGAATCCTAGAATTACTCAAATTAGACAAAAAAAGCTGATGAAGTGAAAAGAATTGGTTTGAAGGCATTTTCGTGAAGAGAAAGTATCATTATTCGAATTTAGTTGGGTAATTTAGAGTGTGGGTAAGCAATACTAATATAGTATGGCAAAACAGAGTTCACAACTGGAGCATTAGTTAGCCCGAAAAAAATAAAACAAAAAAGAAAGTTAATTTTATTTTAGGGAGTTTGGGTATGAAAAATTAAGCAAGAAAACAGTACATTTTTTTCCTTTTTGAAAGAAGATACACATCAAAGAAAAAAGGGTATCAAGCTTACTTTGATAATATTCTTGAAGAGCAAATTCCTTTATTTACTGGTGAGATTGATCAAAATAATTCTTAACAATCCATTTCAATATGAATAATGTACGGATTAGCTAAGATTAGGCCAAATGTGAGAATCAAAATACGACCAAACCATAAAGAAACAGATAATCATTTTAGAACTATTCAATAGTTCATTCCTGGACGTCTATCCAGGTGGCATGATACAACAAGTTTATTTCATTCAGAGAAAGGAAATAGTGCTATAATTTAAAGTTCATAGCTTCTTGCAACAGGACTAGTATATCCCTTATGCCACTGTTTAATAGTCTGAGTTATTTGTCTTCTATGTGAGCTTTGATACACACTCATTCCGTCCAGACACAACGAAGTTTGAACGGTGTCTCCAGTTGGCTGTATAGTGCTAAAGTGACGTATTTTACTAAAGAATCTGCCGTCAAAGTCGTTGTTTGGGAGGTCCATGGTATCCATTGGGAGCTTTGGTTTTTCTTTAGTATGTCTAAATAAATAGACCGGTTTAGCAATAGGGTCCCAGGGACGCTTTTTCCTCTCAAGCATACTCTTTCCGACGTTTTTTATCTTATACTTCATTATACTATAGTTTCGCTCATGCTCTTCCCTAATAAAGCTATCTCTTCTCCTGTATTTGCGGGAAGTGACTGGAAAAGAAACATAGGTCCTATTTGCTTGTGAAGTTACAGGTCTTGATATTTTAGATACTTCGGGGGCATAGGGGGACCTTTGTTTGCTGGCTGATTGATATCTTTGTTTGTCAACATGAGAAAAAGGAGGGACGAGGCTGTTGACGACGGGCTTGACATTTTTCAGGGCTCTTTTGTGATTAAATTTGAGGTATTCGATTTGAGTTATGCCTCCAAGGTTCCTGTCATCGGGAACAAAAAGTGGTAATCTTTGGGAAATCATCAAAAATAAATAAAATTATTGCGTTACACTAAGGAAAGGAACCATTTTTGAGAAATGAAAATAGTCATCAAACCAGAGTTTCTATAGTTTGGGTTATTGGAAATTCGATCCAACCCACAGCTAGAATGAAATAAATAGATAGAAGTCTGATTCGGACTTTGTTCATTTCAATTGAAATTAAGATTTATTTGAGTTTCGGACTTAGAATACAAAAAATGAAAATTGAATTTTTGTTTGTTCTGATTATAGCAGGGAGCTTCAATCAATATGTCAATGCTGAGCTCTTTGCTCTTGGACCTCCCGGTCTGAAGGAGTGGTGGAGAAACAATCCTCAATGTAATTTAGAATGAAAAAGACTAATTTAAAGATACTCATACTTCAATTGCTGCGTTTGGTAACAACCCTTGGGGAAGAAAGGTTTTCGGTAATGTAGAACTTGCTGATCCATTGAATGCCTGTTCTTATATTAAACAAGGCGATAAGGCCTATTCGGAACACCCCATTATGGTCGCTCAAAGAGGTGACTGTACTTTTGTCATGAAGGCTCATTATGCTCAATTGGCTGGAGCCAAAATGCTATTGATCGCTGATAATCAGTATGAAGATGTTGAGAGGAGAATCATGGTCGCCCCTGGTGGTGGAATTGGTAAGTGAGAATAGATTTTTTCTAATAAAACCAGGCGAAACAATCCATATTCCAGTTGTTCTTCTTAGCAAGCAAGCTGGAGATAAATTGATTGATTCCCTAAAAATGGACGATGAAGTCGTCTCAAAGATTACTCTCTTGTACGACTTCAGTCTCGTAATAGACTTTTGACCCTTGATAATTTCTTAGCCCAAGAGCGATAAAATCACCTATCATATATGGCTCACCAGCTCTATGACAAACACCTATGAATTCATCCAAAAGTGGGAGCCCTATCATAGGAAATTAGGCAATACTGTTACTATGGAGCCCCACTATGGACATTTCCATAATCTTGATCCAAAATGGGTAACCCCAGCCAATTGTGTCTGTGGAACCAAGTACTGTGCTCCTGATCCAGGTAAGAAGAGAGAGCTATGTTGAAATTGACGCTATAGATGATGTAAATCAAAATACTGGAAGAGATGTTTTAACAGAAGATTTGAGACATATGTGCCTATATCACGAACTTGGTCCAGAATACTGGTGGAGATATATCACCCAATTCGATACTTTCTGTTTGACTAATGGCAATCTCCAAGAATGTGCTGAGCACACCCTTCTTTCCATTGGAGTGGACGTTACTGTAATTAACAATTGTATCACAAATAGCTACGATCACCCCAATCCAGACGTTTGTACAAAGAATAAATACTTTGAAAAAGAATTCCAAACAGCTCAAGAGGAACTTCCTTACCTATATCCTAGTGTCATGATTAACAAATTCATGTACAGAGTAAATCGCTTAATTTTTAAGTCATAATTTCGTAGGGAAATTTGATTCCTCCTCAAGGACTTTTCGAGGCCATATGTGAAAGCTTCACTGAAATGCCACAAGTCTGCGTTAATTATTTCAGAGGAAATGCTCTTGATGATCCTAGTATTCTTGACCCTATTCCTGTGCCAATCAAAAAGACTCATTTGTCAGTTATCTTAGCTGCTATTATATTCTTGTTCATGTTTGGACTGTTTGTCTGTATCTTCTATAGAAGATACCTAAGAAGAGAATTGCATAAGCAAATGATTAGGGATGTTAATGTGGCTGTTTCTCAATATATTGCTTTCAAGGATGCTGAAGATAAAGAGGAGGGAAGTATGATCAGAGAATAAATACTTTGACATGTATCATTTATATAAATCTGGACAAGCCATATATATTTATATACTTTAGCTGATAAATGAAAGAAATCGATTTTAAAAAGGTCTCACTATATTACATTACTTGAAAAGATTACTGTTAAAAACCTCTCTTTGCTTCTGCAACAGTCCAAACAAGTTCAAATCATTAGCAGAATATCCCTTCGGGGTCACAGGGGTTACCATCGTGAGTTCACTCCCAGTTCTTTTACGAAATAGACTCGACTCCTCCCTCTTTATAGAAAAGGTTTGACCAGGCGAGCCCAGCCTACTATGCAAAACGCCTTTATCCTGTGGCGATGGCGAAAATAATGGTCCATCAAGATTTATTAATGATTTCCTGGAAGGAGATTTTATATCCATAATGGATCTATATGTTGACTTGGGCTGTGTGAGACTTGGCCCTAAGCTGAACATCGAGGTTCCTCTAGCGTGTGTTGAGTCTCTTTGAGTCTTGAATGAAAGAGCGGTTGTAGGAGATGAATTTTGAGATAATAATGTTCTTGCTGAAGCCTGACGGGCTGTATTAAATTCGAAGACTTCAGAGAGAATTTTGCGCTTTGGAGAAAACCTATCAGAGGTTCTTCTATTTATGTTGGAAAGCAATTCATCGAAGACTTCTTGCTTCTTGATGCTGCTTCTTCTTTCAAAGACTTCTTTTATATGTCTTTCAATTTCCGAGCTGACTCTGCTTTTCACGGGTTCTTCTCGGATTGGCGAGGGTTTGTCGTGGCTGGCTAGAGGTTTCTTTGGGGAAGCTTCCCGACCTCTAGATGAGCCTAGAGATGATTGAAGAAATCTTGAGGTATCCTTTGCTTTTGGGATAATTGAATAGTTGTCTGGAATATGGTTCCCTAAGTCTGCCTCAGCCAGGCTTGTGTCATTAGTTTTCAAGATGTCGATATTAATTTGGGCATTATCTTCAAGACCTTTTAAGGCGCTAAGTTCCATGGCCACCATTTGAAGACCTTCAGTAAAGGCATTTAGATTTACTTGCTCGTGAGAACCTCGAATCTCCAGAAGCTGCTTAGTTTCTTGGATCTTCTTGGCGTCATCCTCTCCCAGAATGGATCTAATTGTATGTCCTTTCTTCGCATAATAATGACAAACAGTATAGTCATTCAACTTTCCAATAGCCTTGTCTAAAACATCTGCCAAGTTTGATATCTCTTCCTTGCGGGACTTGATAGTCTCCTCTGCAAGTTCAAGTTCCCAGACTTTTTCTCTGTACATTGTTTCGACTTGTTCCAGAATTGATCTTTCCTTTTCTTGGATTTTCTTCCTAAGATCATCAAAACCCGCTCTAATTTGGCCCTTAAAGTGTAGGAAGATCTCAGACATATCCTTCTTAGTACTGTCAAGCCGCTTCTCCAGCAGGCTATATGAGTCTATCCTGTTATTTATCTCGAGGAAATAGTCCTCGATTTTTCTTATTACTCTGTTTGTTGCTTTCTTTATATTAACGATTTCTGTGCCAGAAAATCCTCCTTTGGAAAGGCATTGGGAACACAATACTTTATCACTTGTTATCGAATAAAATTGTAGTTCTTCTGAAGGATGGTCCATGCACTTTGTAACAATATCAGTGCCTTTGAGTTCCTCCAGGAGCAAATATCTTATTTTTGAAAATGATGAATTATTGCTCGTTATTAAATTGTGGTCTGTTTGTTTTTCCGTGTCAAATCTTGAAGTGAAGTTTTGTAATCCATTTGAATTCACATTTTCATCTTCATTCATAGCTCTAAAAGTGTTTCCTCTAAAGGATTGTCTTGTTTCTTTATTTCCTTCAGTGTCGGGATTCTCCCTTCTATAATCACCGATTTCTTGATTGAATTCATTGTTATACATCTTTTTAAAAAATGTTGTGTCACACCTAAAATTTATTTGATTTTGAATCAAAAAGATCTAAGGAACTAGCTAATTTAGGAGTAGAGAAATAAAGAAGGACATTAAAGTTTGTGTTTATTTGGGTGTCATCTCAGTTGCGATATATTCAGACTTTGCTGTTAAAAAAGTTCTGAAGGTATGCGAAGAGATGAAAGAAATGAGACAAATTAATTTGTTAGAAGAATCATATCAGGCCTAATTGACAACAGTCAGTTCTAGTCTGCTTTTGTATCATTACATTTTATCAAGGGATGTCAACTCAAAATCATGATTTAAACAGTTCAAAACATTTATTTCTTGGCAGCCTTCTTGGAGTCAGCCTTCTTTCCCTTGTCACCCTTAACGGCAACTCTGACGGCGTGCTTCAATCCGTGAGCAAGCTAACGCTTTAGGACATGAAGTAAATTCTCTTACTCTTCTCTTGTAAACCATGGCCTTGAATCTATCGAAGTCGGTAAGTCTGGCTCTGGTGGCCTTAAGAGCGATCTTCTTGGCAATAGAGGTTTCTTCCCACTTCTTGTTCAAGTCGAACTTCTTAATGGCTTCAATCAAAGTTCCAGTTCTGGGGTTTCTGAGGATGGGGATCTTGAACTTGGTCAAGTTCAATCTTCTAATGGGGATGACTTGTCTTTCAACTCCGGTGGTGGGGCCTTCAATGAGGACCTTTCTTAGTCAAGAAATTTTAGTTTTATTATTACTCTGTTTTCATTGAGGACATCCAAGATGACAGCGAGCTTGCCTCTTTCAGGACCGTAGTGGATATATACGACTCTTCCGATTTCAACAAAATTTTGGTAAGTCTAGCTACGTTAGAGGACAATGCGACAATTATTACCATCTGCCTTTATTTGATCGATCTCTAGTCAACTTAGATTTATAAATTTAATGTCAATGGATCCATATAAGTCACTACACACTCAAAGATGGATGGACTCGTTTGTGATTCCTATTGACAACATTTATATTCCTCACCTTAGTTAAAACCATTTCAGCTACTATTCTATGATTTAATTCGCTTCTCCTTGTTCATTTCTCCCTAACTATCATATTGCTTATCTAGGATTGGCATCTTTAAGTATAGCTAAACTAACGATCGAATATGGACGTAGGATCCCAATATCAAGAAGATTTTTTGATTTTTCGTTTCATTCATGATTTATGAATTTCATGGTGTCTATTCATCTGTGTGAAAGACAAGAAGAAATTGTGCTTTGCGCAAAGGAAAATGTTTGTTTCAGTTAGAGAAAAATTTTTAAAGTTTCGATTTGGATAGACTGAATATTGAAGAAAATTTTTGAAGTGTTGATCTTGAAATTATTTTGATGAAAGAAATGAAAAGAAATATTTTTGCTCAAGAAGGAAAAAATATTTTTAAAAAATTGAAAAAGAAAAAAATATTAAATAAATGAAAAACAAAAATAAAAATGAATTCTGAAATTATTAATTAGCTCTTGAATTTTTTTTTCAGGATTATTTATTTCAAGAAGGAATTTAATTTAACTCTAGTAAGAAACTAGAATTCAATTAAATTCAGAAGAATATTTTTTTTTAACTATGAATACAATATTTGAATTTGAATTTGAATTCAAATGTTAAGTAATAGAGGGAATTATTACTCATTTGAACTCTTGATAATGTTGACCCAATTAATTGAATATGATCATTTTACTAATACACGAGGCGGAAAGATATTTTACCCAGTTTGTTTGAGGACTTTTATAGAAATATTACCCATTATGATAGTTTTAGGGAAAGAGGGAATTATAGTTCAGATTTTTACACTGAGGGTGATTAATGATTATAAGATCCTAGAATCTAGGACAGATGAGAATTGAATTTGAAAAAGTTGTTAATTTTTTCAAATTAATTCATTATAAAAATTTCAAGACATCTGAATAAATCAAAAATTTTTGAATGAAAAATTACAAATTAACAGTGTATTGATACATAAAGATACTTGTCATTGAATTTCAAATTCATTTGAAATGTCATGCCTAAGGACTATTTTTTATCGAAAACAGGCTGATTCTCTTAGATTAGCCAGAGAGATGCCAAATGCCCTAAGAACGATAAGCCAGGATAATTCTGCATGTTCTGGCCTTAGGAATTGTGTTTTGTGTTCTTAATTTATCAATAAGTGAAGTTAATAAAGCGATAAATCGTAAGGAAATAAAGATCATCAATGGTAACAAATCTTTGAAAACCTTATCTAATGCTTTTCCACTAGACCAAGGGTACTCAATCATTTGGTAAGAGACAAACCAAGACCCACACCCTCTGCAGAAGATGTGGACGTGTTACTTTCCACAAACAAAAGAAGGTTTGCGCTTCATGCGGATATCCTGCTGCCACTATCAGAAGATGTATAGTTCTTCATGAAATTCTCTAAGAAATATAGATGACGGTTGGGGAAGAAAGACTGCCAGAAGAAGAGGCCAAGGAACTGGAAGAATGAGATATCTTAAGACTGTCGCCAGAAGAGCAAAGAATGGTTTCAGAACCGGAACCACCCCTAAGCCTAAGGTCAGAAAGACCATCTCCAAATAAATATAGTAATCATCCTTAAACCACTTGAGCAGTATTCCTTATTGTATTCTGTGTTCATACCGTGAGCAAACGAGGACCTTTGAACTGCACAATTTAGAAATTTTCCTATGGAATGCATAAGTCTCATAGATGATAAATCCTCACTACACTAACCCTCGGAACAAGCTTTTTATGAATAGTTAAGAAGTTCTTTGTTACGAGACATATAAATCGAAGATCATATAAAGGGGAAAATTTTTATCTAGTAGATTCCTTAAGTTAAACTTTACTCGAAAAGCTTTAGGGTCTTTTCTATTCTGTTGACCAAATCAGGATAGAACTCCTTTTTCCCTTGTTCTAATGGAGTTAAGAAATATTTAAATTTTCTTACTGTTCTTGAAGTACTCATTCTTGGTAGCCTTGGTTTCATCAATTACCCTCTTTCCATCTAGTTTTTAGAGCCAATAACACTTAATTCTTACTTTTGTCAGTTTTGATGAGAGCTTTAGCTGCTACAGCATAGTCATAGGCTGTTTTTCCTTCAGCATCAGTCAAGGAAGTGTTAGCACCATTATCAAGCAAATACTTGACAACTAGAAGGTGATGTCTTTTGGTTGCCTTTGTATTAAGAAAAAATTTAAAGGGCTCGTACTATGATGAGAGGAGTTAATTTCAGCTTGCGAGTTTGGGCATCAATGTCTTCTCCAAATCTGTGCAGTCTTCTGACAATGTCCAGGTTTCCATCATAAGCAGCTTTCCAAAGAGCTAGGATGGTAAGAGTCAATTAGAGAAAAGAATTTACTGTTGAATTGAAACTTCACGTTGGCGTCAGGGGCAATTTCCTTGGCTACTTTTCCAGCAGTATTTTCCATTTCTCTGAGTTTTTCGTAGTCAGCATCATATTTACAAAGAAGCTGAACAGCCTTTCCGTGACCTATTTTATGAAAAGGAGAGGGGGAATGACTAACCATTATAGGATGCAAAGTGAAGAGCAGTCCATTTTCTGATATCGCCGGCGTAGATATCAGCTCCAAGATCGAGTAAAGTTTTCATAGACTCGCAATGACCTTTCTTAGAAGCCAAATGCAAAGGAGTGCATCCTTCATCATTTTTACATTCCAAGTTTGCTCCATGTTTCACAAGGAATTCAATGACATGAGGGTGATTATTTAATGCAGCAATGTGGATGGGGTAGTAGTGCTTGTTTGAGAAGGCATGGATGTTAGCCTCATTTCTGACAAGGTTTTCTACAGTAGGCAAGTCTCCATTTTGGCAGGCATGGTGTAGAGGAGTCCATCCACTAGCGTCATTAGTGTCTAGATTAGCACCACACTTAATGATAAAGTCAAGCATATCCTGCTTGTGGGTCTTGTAGACCTGTTGAATAGCCTAGCATTCTCAAAAAAGCTATAGAATCTTTTTACATTATGAATAGGAGCAATGTTGTAGATCGTCTTTCTTTCGTCGATTTTGTTTCCGCAATTAAGAAGGTGATCAAAAGACTTGGTATCTCCTTTTCTAGCAGCCTCTTTGAGGTCGATAAGGACACCTCTGACAAGTCCATTTGCAGCATAGTCTAGAACTTGCTTGTTGTCCCTATGGTCTCTAATATGCTCATTTCCTCCAAGTCTCAGCAAGAATTGAACACAGAGGAAGTCTCCATAAAATGAAGCCAAGTGCATGGGAGTATATCCATCATTATCTTGAGTGTCGATGACTTTCTTTTGTAATTGTTGGACTCTTTTATCGAAGTCTTCTACGAGGGAATTGAAAACCTCATCGGAGAGAGTGTTGTGGATTACTATTCATTAGAAAGACAAATAGATTTGATACATTCAATGAATTGCAGGGCAGATTTAGTTTCTTCTCTCTTTTCGACATTTAGTTCCAAGTATTGGAGTTCGTCAAACAGGGCTTCAAATTCAGGATATCCTTCCAGCTTATCGAATTTATTGATCAACATCAACTTAGTGCAGATAAAGCATCTTGTGTACTTTGACATAGCAGAATAATGAACTGCTGATCTATTCAGATCGTCAAATTGTACGATAGCTTTTTCTTGAACTCTCAAAATCTAAAAAGTTATTCTGGAAGTCAATTGGGCTACTTGGTCAAGGTATTCCTCCTTGAAAATTCTCTCAACAATGGGCATATAACTGGCAAAATTTGCCTTGACAGTAGCCAAACTTTGATTGGGAGACACTAGGACACCCTTCTTAATATCCGACTTAAGAAACCCGTATTCCTTTTTGTATTTCTTGAGTAGAGCTAGTGCTTGTTTTCTGATAATGTGTCTTTGATAGTTCAAGATGATATTGATGCAATCACTTAATCCCTTAAATCCGAGAATGTGGAAGCAGTTTCTTCCTTTATTGTCTACGATGAAGGGGTCCGCTCCTTTGGTCAATAAGTACAGAATGATATTCTGATAGTTGTAGTAACTAAGGAAAGTTAATGGAAAGAACCCGAGAAAATCGTTAGCGAAAATTGCCATATAAAGAGACTTACCATGCATAGAATAATGCTGTCTTTCCATCCTCATCTTTTTGGTTGACGAAGGCTTGGATTTCTTCAGGTTTCATCTTTCTCTGCATTCTCTGGAATCTCTCATTAATCATGGTCAATCTTCCTGCTTGGACTTCGGCAAAGAGATCGAAGTCTTCTGGGTGTTCTTCATCAATCTCAACAATATTCTTAACAAGATGTTGACCAATTTTGAAGACTAGAGTGGTTCTTAGGAGGTCTTGCTGTTTGGAAGAGCTCATTGTTTACAAGCAAAATAAAACTTTTTCAGGTTTTAACAGATAAATTGAGACTTGAGAGAAAATAAATTTTGGCACTTTTTTTAAATCATTTTTCAGCGAAAATAAAAAAAGCATGAAAAAAATTCTTAATGTCGCCGAAAAGCCCTCAGCTGCCAAGGAAATCACCAAATTTCTCGGGCGAGGCTCTGCCAGAACAGTAAACCTCCTTAATTCCTCCTAATAGTCCTAGATAACCACGAAATCTAAATACAATCCTGTCTATGAATTCAAATACATTTTTAGAGGGGAGGAAGTTACAATGTACTTCACCTCAGTTACAGGCCACATAATGTCCTTGGACTTTGAAGAACAATACGGAAAGAAGTATTGGAGTAAAGTGCCGCCTGAGCATCTCTTCAAAAGTACCAAATAATCAATTCTGATCTAAACTTTAAGTCGCCAAGATTCACAAATTCGTCGATCCTGAGAAAAACAACCTAGCCCAAAATATCACAAATCTTGCTAGAGGATGCTGGGGACTTATACTGTGGCTGGATTGTGATAGAGAAGGAGAAGCAATAGCATATGAAGTCCTAGATTTGTGCCAGAGCGTCAAGCCGAATATTCAATATTTCAGAGCCCAGTTCTCAGCCTTTACGAAAAGAGATATAGAAAATGCCATGAATACTCTTAGACCTCCTGATCCACATTTAGCTGATGTACCCTCCAAAATATTTTCCTAACTTTTTAGGCGGTGGAAAGCAGACAGGAGATAGATTTGAGAATAGGTTCAGCTTTTACTAGATTCCAAACCACCCTTCTTCAGAAGAAAATACCCGCCATGAGTTCAAAAGTGATCAGGTGGGAGTGATAATTAATTCACTTATTGTTTAGTTATGGTCCATGTCAATTCCCGACGTTGGGATTTATTGTCGAAAGGTATAAGAAAGTAAAGAATTTCGTTCCTGAGCCTTTTTGGCTGATTTACTGCAAACATGAAAAGTACCCTAAATAAACAAAAGCTCATAGTTATAGAACACATGAAAGCGGAAGAAAGGACGCCATTGAATTCATCTGGGACAGAAAACATTTATTCGACAGAGACTCTGCTTTGATCCTATTTGAAAAATGCCAGGAACGTCCAGAAGCAACAGTTATAGATATCACTGGAAATCAAAAGTCCAGGTGGAGACCTGCACCCCTATCTACTATCGCCCTACAGAAGCTGGCCACTTCTAAACTGAAGCTTCCTTCTCATAGAGTGATGGATATTGCAGAAAAACTGTATAATAAAGGTTTTATCAGTTATCCTCGTACTGAAACAGATTCCTTTTCAAGGAATATGAATCTTAAAGGGCTGATTGATTATCAGAGATCTCATCCGCTTTGGGGGCAATATGCCTGTGATTTGTTAGACAATAATAAATTCCAATGGCCTCGTAATGGAGGACATGATGATAAGGCACATCCTCCTATTCACCCAGTCAAGATGGCAACAAAGGATAATGATGGGCTTACTTTCGATGAATGGAGAATCTATGAAATGGTAACCAGACATTTTTTGGCCTGTTGTTCTCAGGACGCTAGAGGCTTTGAAACTGTTATTAGAATAGAAATTGCGGAGGAGTATTTCCATGCAAAGGGCTTGATTATCAAGGAGTATAACTGGCTTGATGTCTATCCCTATGAACGCTGGAATGCCTCGATTGTTCCTGATTATCAGAGAGGAGAAAAATTCCGTCCTACACAACTTTTATTCAAGGAATCAAAAACAACAGCTCCTTCCCTACTTACAGAAAATGAGCTTATCGGTCTTATGGACAAAAATGGTATTGGTACTGATGCTACAATTCATGAGCATATTAAAACCATCCAAGAAAGAGCCTATTGTGTGAAGGAAAATGGTTTTTTCAAGCCGACTAGTTTAGGAGAAGGGCTAGTTGACGCTTATGAAGCAATGGGAATAGATCTCTGGAAGCCGTTCTTAAGAGCCACAATGGAAGCTAATATGACATTGATATCAAGAGGACAATTAACAAAAGAAGCTTTCTTGGAAGGATGTCTGAATGATATGGAGAAAATTTTCCAGGAGATGAAGGGCAAGCAACAGATTATTTTGGATGTCTTCAAGAATTATTTTGATAATATGTCCGAGAGCTCTTTTGGAATAGATGGAGAAATAGATCCAGAAAACTTTAGGCCTATAAAGTAAGGGATTTATTACCGATTTTTTCACAAATTAGTGACCAAGAAGGCCAGTGTGGAAATTGTGGAAATAGAAGCTTGATGATCATGGGAGACCAGAATGGAGCAAGGATTGTAAGATGTGAGACCGATAATATCCACTTTAAACTTCCTCGAAAAGGAGAATTTAATTTTGAAGAGTCGACTTGTCCCCTTTGCTCTTTCCAAGTAAATCAAGTTAAGCTGTGATATGAATATTTTAGGTTATCGAAGTGAAAACTGAGAATAACACAAAATATAATCTTTGTCCAGTATGCTATAATCACCCTCCTGAGGCTTTGCTGGAGGAAATAGGAGAGAATGTGCAACAGATGCCTTGCTTTAAATGCCCCAGTACTTCATGTACATTTGCCAAAGGTGGTTCTGATAAACCTGTGATTCCTTGTCCTAAATGTAGAATGTGTAATATGTCGTTTAAAAAGAATAAGAATGGGAAATATTTTTTGGGATGTTTGGGTTTCCCTCAGTGCAAAAATATCATCAACGTACCAGAATCTATCAAAGAAGTCAAAGTTCTTTCCCAAACTTGCCATAAATGTAACGCCAATAAAGTCAAAGTTAAATTCAATGATGGCGAGCTACTCCCTTCTAATGTTTCAATGAGAATCCATGAAGACGATTCAATCTTTTGCTTTGGGGCCAATTGTGACCCCGATCTCGAATCTATTGGATATCAAAATAACAGTACACCCATGCCATTAAATTCCCTTAATTCCACTCCTCAGGCCAAAAATACCTCAAACCCCTTAAATCAGGGACAGAATAGCAATAGTAATAACAGAGCCCCTGGGACTTCTAATCTAGGAATCCAGATGCCTAATTTAAATAATCAAATCAGAACCAGTGGGAGCGTCCAGTCTATTCTTCAGAAATATTCAAATATCAGTACCAATGCTAACCTGAATATGAATACCAACTCAAATTCAAATTCAAACTCCAGTAACCAATACTCTATAAACATGAACAGCGGACCTCGTAGCGCTCCTCATGCCTCTTTAAATCAGTATACATCCTTGAATAGAATTCCCAATTACAATCAAATGCAACAAGCAACCCAAAGCAACCTATCAAGCTACGATTCGGCCCCAGGAAGACTAAGTATATTATTAAATTAATGAATTTCTAATTGTTTAGTTTTCTGCTCTAAATGCAAGAAAGTTGGCCATACTGTTACCCAATGTCCTATGAATCAACAGCAAACTCAATACAGTAATGGTAGAACAAGCCCGATTTCTGGAAACAACAGAATGATCAACGAAAGCTCAAATTACCAATCAATGTCCAGTATGACATCTCAAGTCAGCAGAGTTCAACAGAATAATGAAGGGCAGTCGTCTTATCTAGCAAATGGTAATCAGTTAATTTTCTATTTAAAGTTTTAGTGACTTGCCTGAAATGTAAGAAAACTGGGCATTATGCAAACAAATGTCCTGGAATTGGGAATAATAATGATATGAACAATTCTTATAGCAATCCTTCTCCCTTCAGAAATGCTACCTCGAACTATAATAACCAAGCTGGAAATTCTTTTAACATTGGAAATTCATTCGGAGAGTCAAGAACAAATTATAACAATAATGCCAATTTCTCCAGTAATAATAGAAGCACAAATTACAACGTTTTTGATGAGGAAGATGATTTTATGGGTGGGGGAGGAGCCGGTGATGATAATGAAAATATGGGCTTCTCTCAATATCTCTCAAAGAATTCTAATACCTTTGGAAATAATCAAAATAACAGAAGAGATTTTAGTGCATCTAATAACAGAGACTTCAGCTCGGGTAAAAGAAAAAAAAGTTTTGAGTAAAGTTATAGATACTTGCTTTAAATGTGGGCAAGCAGGACATTGGGCTAAGGATTGTCCAAATAGTAATGCAGGAGGGTTTGGAAAGAAGGACTTCCCTAATAAATCTTTTGGAAATAATTCCAACTTTAACTCCAGTTCTGCTGGAACTTCAAAAAAATTCAATTCTTCCAGTGATTTGTCTGGAATAACCTGTTACAAATGCAAACAAACAGGTCATTATGCAAATAAATGTCCAGGTCTAGGTCAAGGAAATACAGGAGGAAGTACCAAACAAAAAAGACAAGAGTTTGAGCAGGGAGAATATGGTGATGGAGGTGGCACTGGCACCAAGGCCGTAAAGACTTGTAATGTTTGCGGCCATACAGGACGCCATCCTAGGGGAAGCACGTGTCCAACAGTGAAGAGAAAACAGACCAAGAAAGGAACAGGAAATGAAGAAAATGGTGGAGATGACTATAACTTTGACTAGAGATATAGATATTGTGAGATGTAATTAGTAATTTTAAGAACAAATTTATTCTTTCCAATTAATGAGTATTCGAGTTTATTAGTTTTGATATATTGAGTGAGCACTTTGTTTGAAGTATTGAGTATTTCTTTGAGACAATTTTCCAAAAAAAAAATTTTGATAGATTTCAATCAAATCCAAAATAAAATTTCTTAATGTTCAGATTCTTAAATAGGCATATCCTCAAGGGAGACATCCCTAGAAGATATTTTTCTGAATTGGGCCCTCAGACTTCCGTTGTCGCAAAACAGTATGATCCTGGCCAGCATACTTTACTCAAGAATATATTTACTTATAGATATAAAGAACACTATTTGGGTATTTTCATGAAATTTATTCTAACAAAAAGGATACATCATCAGAGATGAAGCTACAAACACCCTAATCGCTGTAGATCCGGGTGACTATGAAATTGCCACAAAGAATATTGAACTGATCCAATTTGAGTATAAATCAACCCTTAAATACATCTTTTCCACTCATCATCACGAGTCTCACAACGGCTCCGTAACCAAAATTAAGAACCGCTGGAAAGATGTTGAGGTCTATGCAGGTATCTTACCTTCAAATGAAATGACTTAAAGGAAACTATGGAACAAAAAAGCCATTCTTCACAAAGCCACTTGAAGAAATAAAGCCGTTCCAAATTGGAGACCTATCTATCTGCTTATTCCACACACCAGGACATACTGATGATAGTTGTGTATTTATTGTGCATCATGTCACTTCTGAATCAACTAAGACACCTATTGCTTTCACAGGAGATACTCTATTTATTGGGTAAGAAATAAGAAAATTCGAATAATGTGATCAAGATCATGTGGAACAGTGCATACGAAGGACTATGGAACTATGTTTAAGAGCTTGAATAAACTAAAAGCCTTGCCTAATGAAACTTTAATTTTCCCTGGACATGATAATGCAATTCACAATCTTACTTGGGTGAAGACTATTGATCCTAAAAATCCATTCTTGAAGATGAAGCTTTCTGCCTTTGAAAAGTTTGTTGGATCAAAAGGATTTTGTGTGCCTTCTATCATGATGGAAGAAAAGAAATACAATCCATTCCTCAGATGCACTGAGAAATATTTTATTGATTTGATGCAAGAACAGGACCCTGTCAAGGTCTTTGCTAAAATGAAGAAGGCTCAAGAAATTATGTTTAAACTCTAATTTCTATATTGTTGTCATATCTCTAAATAATCATAGATGCTCTGTTAATAGATATGTATGATATCTCATGAGTTTTTGAAGTGATGAATATATCCAGAACTAAAACATAGATTTTCCCTAAACTCCTGAGAAATCTGTTAGTATGTAGGTGATTTGAAAATCACTCCCAAAACATTGAATAATTTATTACCTTACATGGTAGGATTGGGTGGAGAGTTGGCTTTATTGAATTCAAAACCAACGTATACAAGGTCTACACTTGTGAGGTTCTGGTTTGTCTTTCTATGGGATTTTTTGTGAGCTATGGTATAACATTCATTGGTCAGCTTGAGAGAGAGAAAGGTTTACAGTTGAATTATTCTGATTTATAGCGCTATAGAATGTCCTCCCAACAAAAGACAATATCATAATGAAGACATTGCAATCAGAGATCAGAGATAACAAAATTGTGACAAGGAACCAATTTTATAAATCTACGATTGTCTATCTCTTTACTTTTAACAACAACAGTGAAATAGACCTCATTTTCCAATGGTCTCTCATCAATAGGCAGTGAATTTCAATTAAAAATAAATTATTTCAGCATAATTATTTTCAGAAATGAGAAGTATTCTCAGCAAAAAGACTTTGATTCTGACTTGGCTCTTCTTCGCCACTCTTAGAGTATGCGCTTTGGAGCTTGGAACCAACAGAGAAATTGATAGTGAGCTAGGGGAAAGAGAATCTGAATACTTTGAGAAAGATAAATACCTTAATCTTCTTTCATCATCTAAATTAAAGGCTCCTCAGGATCTTTTCTCTCAACAATATGATGATAAGACTTTTTTCTATTCAAACAACGAAACCTTTCAATTATACCCTAGTTCAGATCAAGAAACTAAAATAACAACAGATTACTTTAATTTGGCAACCTTCAATATGTATGGGCCAACCTATTTGGCTTCCCACACAACAGCAGGATATTCATTCAAGAAAATGAACGCGTCTTGTTGGTTAGCTTCAATTGGTGATTTTAATAAAGATGGAAAGCCCGACTTTGCTCTTGGCAATACTTGGGCTTCTCCTCTCAATCGTACTTTTGCTGGAGTAGTTTATATTTTGTATGGAGGTAACGATCCTACAGCCATAGATCCTTTTTCTGAAGGTATTAGCAATGAATATGGCTTTGCTATATCCTACTTTAAACGAGGTTATTGAATTCTTGAAACTTGACAAGTTTTCAAATTTCAACGTCAAATGAGTAGGATTGGCCAAAAAATTGTTATCTCTGTGCAGATTTGGAATAAACAACACAACCTAAACCTCTAGGATAATTTTCTTAAAGTAGTTCTCATTCCCATTATTCGTTTCATATGAAACAATTTTTTCCAATTGATTTGTTTTTTGATACTAATCTAACGTATTCTCCTGTGACGTTGGCCTGTGTGGATCTGAGGTATTTTACTTTCTTATCTCAGCTCCTAGGGGATATATGGTATTGAGCATAAACAATTGGGGCAGGCAATGGCTTACACTGAAGACGAGAATGGTACACCTGTATTGATTCTATCGATTAAGCAAGAGGATGATCAGCTAGCTCCTGTTGCGTTTGCCATATATGGAGGTCGAAATATGAGAAATATTGACCTTTCTAATAATTTTACTAGTGAGATGGGTTTTAGGATACTAAGCAAACCAATAGAATTTAACAGAAACTCAATTGAAAGCCTTGGAAAAATAAGAAAGAAAAGCACAGTTTGCTTGGACAATATGCAGACTTATGTCTACTGCTTTTATGTTAAGTCCAATTCTGGTGATATAAACCTAACTTCTCTCAACAAAGATACAGGTTTTACAATATGGGATCCTTCTCCTCCTTCCTATTCTCCTTCGTCTAGCCTCAAAGTAGTTCAGGATTTTCCCGCTACTGGATCATCCTCACTGGTTCTTATTAGAAACAATAATACAAGCTATTTCAATGGTTCAACAGCTTTCGTCATGTATCTGACTCCAGGCTTCGGAGAGAATATTAATCTAGCAAATTATTTCAATAGTAGTACAGGTTTTGTTATTGGATTCTTGAAGGCAGAAAGCAATAGCCCTTTTATATCTGTCAGTTTCGCAGGGATCTTTAATGGATACAATACACTAGCAATCAGTCAGCCTAGATTCACTCTGGATGAACCTCCTTTTGCTGGGGTTGTCTATTTTATTTATGCAGTTCCCAATCCCACGAAACTAGATTTAACTTTCAATTTTCCAAAAGATCGTGGCTTTACAATCTATGGCCCGAAGTCTGGTAGTAACTTCGGGATTTCATTAGCTTATCTAAAGAATTTCTATCAAGTTGGGCACAATGCCTTAGCTATAGGAGCTGGATCAAACTCCCCGGTTATCTACTTCCTAACCAGCACGGATAACATTGATAATATCAATCTGGCCACAAACCAAAATATACCAGGTTATGCTTTATTTCAAAACATTTCGGATAATAAAAGTCTAGGATGGACCTTAGCATCAATGCCAGATCCAGAAGCAGGCAGCGGTTCATGTCTCTTTTTTGAGCTTAACGAAATGGATCATTTTGGGAATAGTTATACTTATTTCTATATAATGAAGCCTCAACCAGACCCGCCTAAGCCAATTCCATACCTTGATCTAACATATTTTAGCCCAGACGGCTCAACAAGCTTAAGCACTCATACGCCGTCTGGATTTTCCCTCTATGCTCCGGACTGTACAGCTACCGAAATTGGTGATTTTAATAAAGATGGAAAACCTGATATTGCTATTGGTTGTACAGGCGGGTCTCCCATAAGTATTGATAACGCTCCTACTATATATGTTCTATATGGCGGGAACAAATTCAAGGATTCTAACCCAAGAACGATTGTCTCAAACAATGAATATGGCTTTGCTATTGTGTACAGAGACGAAACTAAGATAAATTCTACATGGAAACTTGGCTCTGCTGAACTTGATGATGGAACTCCGATATTAGTAGCCGCAAGACCCGATGAAAATATATTTAATTACCTGAATGCTGGAGTTGTATTTTTGATTTATGGAGGACAATCTAGATCCAATATTGAACTGTCTAAAAATTTGACGAAGGACATAGGATGCATGTTCTATGGATACGGAGACTTTAGTTACGCAGGTTCTTCGTTAGTTTATCTTGGCAAAGTAAGGGACCTGAATACATTGTGCATTGGGTCTCCTGGAACCGATTACAATGGTACTATCTTTTGCATATATCTCAGAGCAGTTCAAAAACTTCATCCATTATTCCCTCCAAATATCGCATCCGATATTGGATTTATGATTTCTGGGGACGACCCTCATTTCCCAGTTGGAAAACTAATGAGCATAACACCAAACTTCCCATCCAAAGGAGCTTACTCTTTATTGGTTGTGAGTTTTCACATCTTTGTTCTCGGTTCCGATGTATTAGGGTCTAATATCAACTTAGATGAGCTTATACGTCTTAATAAAACAATTACAATCCAAAGATATGCCACAGATGGTGCAACAGTCAGTTCTATTAGTTTTGCTGGCACTTTCAATGGTTATAGCTCAATAGCAGTGAGCTATTCTAATGCTAATGCCCTCAACCGTCCACGTGCAGGAATTGTATATATTATCTATGGAATTCCTAATTTCACTTCTCTTAATGTAGCAGATTTAACAAGTGATCGTGGGTTTGCAATCAATGGTGAGAATGAAGGAGATCAACTTGGATCATCATTAGCATATGTTCCAGATTTTTACAAGCTTGGATACAATGCCTTAGCTATAGGCGGAACGAAACGCCATAACAATCAAACAATTGGTGCTGTTTACCTCATTGAAAACAAAAATAATGCACACAACCTTGACTTGGCTTTCAATTCTACAGACTCCGACATTAGAATACATGGGAAAGCAAATTATTCAATCACAATCTTTGGTAGTATATCTGATCACAATCTATTCAATCTATGGAATACTGCTAGTTTAATTGCTAGGGTTAATGAGACCCATATTTTTGTCATAAAAGCTGAATCATCTATTTGGGGATACATTTTGCTCATTTTAGGATTAACTCTGGTATTAGCAGTGGGTGGATTTGTGATATATCGACAATTGAAATTAAGAAAAGACATACTGCCTTCCCAACAAGAAGGATCTGATTTGAATAGTTCTTTTTCAATGGAGGATGAAATTCACTCAAGAAAATACTCTTCCGCGAGAAGCCAGCCAAAGAAGAAAAGTGTTTTGGTCGAATTGGTTCTTATTGTATCCATCGTAGAATTTATGGCTTTTGATATTTCACTATAATTTTTCAAGATGAATGGTGTAGTATGCACACTAGCAAAAGTTTTATAACATATTCTAGAGATTTGATAAAAAAGTCTCTGTATTTCTATTAGCAATAGTCTTATCAAAATAAATTTCTCAATTCACATTGTTCACTGAGGAAATAGATTTTGCAGAGACTGTTAGAATAAAAATGAAATTAAGAAAATAAAATATCGGCTTAATAAGTTATACATAGATAGTCTTTGTTGTCTCTTTGAACTAATCCTGACAGGAAACTGTTGTGGAAGTAATCATATTGAAGATTGAGGAGAAATTTTAACCATTTGTATTCTTGTCTTAGTTTTCCCTAAGTGGTTTGATCTTAATAATAGAAAAAGGTCAAATATATCAAAATGGAGAAACTTTGTATTAGTCCTTTAGTAAATCGTGAAATAATTTCACGTTCAGGGGAGAATTCTTCTGACGCTTTGAGAATAACTATCTCTTATACAAGAGCAAACTTATTGAGTTGAGAAAGATTTTCATAGTTCACAAATAAAAATAGTACAGATTGAAATTAATTTTTTTTATTTCATTTTTCTGAAGAAGTGTCGAATCGAAAAGTCGATATTCAGAGGTCAAATCCTGAGAAATAATCTAGTTATATAACTCAGATAGGAAGGAATTTTGAGAGAAGGATGGGGTTTATAGATAAGATCGTTCTAGAATTCTATGAAAGATGGGTAGAGATATTTAAGCTAAAGCCCAAGCACAAGATTTTAGCCTTATGAAATTTTAGCCTAGTATTGGATTCGAAAAGCTAGGACTGGAATTAGACCTCAGTGTTCTCAAGGAGAAAGATAGATTATATACTCTAGGATAAAACTATTAATTCTGAATGGAAATAAGAGTTGGATGGAGTGATATACAAGCGGATCCAGGTTCTTTCTAAGCTTTTTATTTTCACTTTACAAAAACATTTATAAATATCATTTTCCTTTATATTAAGGCTAAATTTACTGGCAAGGTTAATACTAAATAGTTTTGTTTCACTAGTCGAATTAAGCGAATAAGATCTATCAATAAATTATAACTCGTTGGAATTTCATAATGCAAGAACATCAACAGATTCCCTTAGAACCTCTCGGGACTAAGTATATCAAGAAAGAAGATCTTGTCAAGCTTGTTTCTAAGTGCCAAGAGAGAAAGTTTGCTGAAGAAGTTGACTTTATTGAAGAACTTGGAGGTATTTCTCGCAAACCTATGTTTAAGTAACCAGGCGATGCGGCCTTCTCAGAACTGCTCAATGTCGATTACAAAAAAGGAATAAAGACCTCGGAAGTGGAGAATAGGAGACAGCTCTACGGAACTAATAAGTTCGAAACTGCGCCTCCAAAAAGTAGGGAGTGTTAGATTAATTAACTGACTTTTTTAGCTTTCTTCCAGCTGATCCTTATAGCTCTGGAAGATTTCACCTTGAGAGTTCTTTTGGTTTCAGCTATTGTTTCAATTGTTGCAAACGTTATTGTCGAGGAAGACCATAGAAATATTGGTAAATTGTTGCATATTTGGTTCTGAGTATTAGCTTGGATTGAGGGTTTTGCCATTCTGATGGCTGTCATAATCAGTTCGACCGTCCAAGCAGTCAATGATTTGCAAAAAGAAAAACAATTTAGACAATTAAATGATTTCGCCAATTCCAAGAAGCTCGTACACACGTATTTAAATAATTTAATATTCAAGGTATCTATCTGGAGAGATGGCGAATTAAAGGATCTCCATCAGTCTGAACTTGTTACAGGCGATATTATTATGTTAAATGGTGGCATGGAGGTTCCAGCAGATATTTTAGTTCTGGAAGCTCATGAAATGTCAACAGATGAATCAGCCATGACAGGAGAAACAGACCCTGTTAATAAGAGAATATACAAAGAATGTGTTGCAAAGAGAGAACTTATTAAATCAGAAGGAGGAGCTCCTTCAGCTGGACATCATGATGTTTACTCACCTATTTTGCTTTCTGGTACTAAGGTATCTAAACTTCCTGTTTAAACTGACTTTAAGATCCTTGTCGGAGAAGGTAAAGGTCTGGTTTTGGTTGTTGGTGCAGATTCCTGTGTCGGAAGAATTCAAAACCTCGTAACACAAGAAGCTGGAGCCACACCCCTTCAGAAAAAACTAGAAACAATAGCAGGAGATATTGCCAAGTTCGGGTTGTTTGGTGCCATTGTAATCTTGGTCGTCCTTATTATCCGCTTCTTGGTTGAGCTTGGACGTGAAGATAAATGGGGTGATGGTGACGAATATCTGAAAATTATTCAATACTTCATTGTGGCTATTGCTGTCCTGGTCGTTGCCATTCCTGAAGGTCTTCCCTTGGCTGTCACTCTAACCTTGGCTTTCTCCGTTAAAAAGATGCTCAAGGATAAAAATCTCGTTAGAAAGCTTCAAGCTACTGAAACCATGGGAGGAGCTGATAACATTTGCTCTGATAAGACTGGTACATTGACTCAGAATAAGATGACTTTGACCACCTTCTGGAATGGAAAAGAAATCCCTATCGAAAGTTACGAGAAGGGAACCCTCTCACAATTATTCCCAAAGACTGCTCATCGAGAGCTCATCAAGCAGGCTTTGGCTTGTAACAGCTCTGCTACTCTGAAGTCTGAAGACGGAGGATCCAAAACAGAGGTAGCTCTCTTAGAGTTTTTGTCCAGATTCCAAGAGGACTATGAGGCTCTGAGAGCAACCCACTTGCTTGATAACTTCAAGAGAATTCCCTTCACTTCCCAAAGAAAGAGAATGTCCACAGTCCTTAGCAATGTTGAGAATAATACTCCACTTAAGCAAAGATTGCATATGAAAGGAGCTTCTGAAATTATTCTTAATTGCTGTGATAGATTCTATAACTTCGAAGAAGACAGAATCGTTCCAATGACTCCAGAACTCAAGAGTCATATTGAAGATGAGATAGTTAAGATGGCCGATCAGGCACTCAGAACAATCTGTATTGCTTACAAAGAAATCAACGGAGACGAAGGTAAATTCTAATGCATTCAATAACTTATAATTTAATAGATATGGAGACAAAGGACGAAAAGAACATCTATAAGATTGAGAAAGAAAACTTTATTCTGATTGGAGTTTTGGGTATTAGAGATATCTTGAGAAAGGAAGTTAAAGATGCTGTTGCTAAATGCAAGAGGGCAGGCATTAAGGTTAGAATGGTCACAGGTGACAACAAGATTACCGCTAGAGCTATAGCTAGAGAGTGCGGAATCATTGATCCCTCAAGCACTGAGAGCTTAATCCTAGAAGGACCTGAATTCATTGAAAGAACAGGAGGTGTTGTTTGTAAGAAATGCAGAACTAAGGAATGCCCCTGCCCCCGAGATAAGGCCCAGGCTGAGAAGAAGAAGATGGATGTCAGAGTCGATACTATTGCCAATCAAGAAGAATTCGACAAGATTTTCAAGCATCTTGATGTCTTGGCTAGATCAAGACCTGAAGATAAATATGCTCTTGTCACAGGATTGATAGAAAGAGGCTGTGTTGTTGCTGTTACAGGAGATGGAACCAATGATGCCCCTGCCCTTAAGAAAGCTGATGTTGGTTTTGCCATGAACTCAGGTACTGCTGTTGCTAAGGAAGCTGCTGATATTATTTTGATTGATGATAACTTTGCCTCTATTGTCGAAGCTGCTAAGTGGGGAAGAAACATCTATGACAACATCAAGAAGTTCTTACAATTCCAGTTAACTGCAAATGTTGTCGCTGTCAGTATCACTATTATCAGTGCTGCTATCCTCCAAGAAGCTATCATTAAAGCTGTCAATATGCTTTGGGTTAACTTGATTATGGATACTTTGGCTTCTCTTGCTCTTGCAACTGAGCCACCCACTGAAGAACTCCTTCAGAGAAAACCACATAACAGAAATGAATACATTGTTACTAGAGTTTGTTTTATACCTTCCCAAATAATATTTTAGACAATGATGAAACACATCTTTGGACAAGCCATCTATATGTTCACTATCCTCATGATCTTGACCTTCTCTGCTGATCGCTGGTTCCCTGAAACCTTGCCTAGCTTCTATGACCCTAGATTCAATACTGATGTATACAGAAGCCGTAACATTAAATTTGATTATCTAACAGAATTTTAGCAACTGGAAATGTCCGTTCAGGAAGAGCTTATAATATCTCCAATTCTGATGAAGATTACAAGGATATAGAGAAGGTAAACTATGGATCGATTCTTTCTGATTTTTATTAGGAATATGGTACATCCAGACATTTTACCATCCTTTTCAATGTTTTTGTCATCATGCAAATTTTCAACTTCTTAAACTGCAGAAAGTTGAGAGATGAGCTCAATATTTTCAAGGGTAATTGATAAATAATACTTGAGTTAATTTTTTTTTAGGGGTTTTTGATAACCCAATCTTTTGTGGTATTGTTACCCTCATCAGCGTTCTTCAATACGTTCTCGGAAACTTTGGTGGAAGAGCTCTGAATGTTTCTAAACACGTAATTTAACCCTAGCATATAATTATAAATTAGGGAATGTCTGTTGGACAATGGTTTATTTGTATTGCTTTGGGATCTGGCGTTCTCTTATGGAGATACGTTTTGAGAGTTCTGCCTGTGGAGAGACTTTGCCCAAAGGTAACTTTAAAGGAATATGTTTATATATTGTAGATTGGAAATAAAGAAACTGATCCTCTGCATCACGATTCACTCGCACTCAGTGTCAAGAGAACATCACATAGACAAGAATCCTTGAATGAAAAATATTCGAACATTATCAATAGACAAAACTCTGCTTCAAAGCATTAAGTTTTCCAATATTAACTGTCTATTACGTAAATTAAATATGGAATGTCTGTTCTATATTCAGATATATCCCAAAGTATGAAATGTCCAGTTTTGAAAACATGAAAATGTGTATACTTATTCAAACTAAAACATGCCTAGAATAAGCTTAAACTTTTTATTTGAGATCGACAAATTTTAGTTAAAGTTTAACGAATTTCTTAGCCAATAAAGCTTCTCTACTTAGTCCATATTTAGTGTAGGTATCTCCATTGAATATGAAAGCTTTACTATTGTTGCTCAAATAATGGTTAACTTGAGTATAAAACAAAATTTAGGGAAACATTCTGAACTAATCACTTCACTACCATTCCTTTCGTATTAAGCTTAAAGTGTTTCTGATGACGAGATTTCTAATAAAGGTATTGAAATACTGGTAGACTGACTTCGACTTCAACCAGTGAAAATAAAATATTTACGTAGTCTAAAACAAAATACTTGGTAGTCTTTGATCTACAACTTATCTTATCAAATCTCTGAATTGTCTGATTGATATCTCTGAAAAACTGTTTAGGAAGGAATTTTTTTATATTGACTTCAAGTCGATAAAGTTAATCTTAATTACTCTATTGATCATATAATTATGGCCCAATATAGAGGCACTACAACATTAATGTTCTAAAGGCAAATGAATGCCTAAGAGACTAGCAATTTGATGCATGACAGAAGCTGCCATCACAACTCCTACTTCAACCAGCAATTCTGCATTAACTGTAAGAACTCCAGTGAACTTGTACTTGACTGCTTTGTACAGTAACTTATATTCATGCTCAATTAATTCAGTCCTTTCAATGATAAGCTTGGCATATTTTCTCCATAAGTTATCAAGCTCAATAAATGTTGTCTCAGTCACTTTGTTTCTTTCAAGAATTTGTCTCCATAATAAAGCGACTACGGGGAAATACTGCATTTCAGTTTCATTACCAAAAGTATCATAGACAACAATGTCATTCAGCTTGATTTTTTCAGTATTGATAGAGGTTCCATCTTTCAGGGTGAGGAAGACATCCGACATATTTTGCAAAGTCTGCAGTTCCCTTCTTCAATTCAGTAAACTTCTCCATGGTTTCCTCATTAGTGATATTCATTTTAAAAGAAAGATGCAGTTTAATGATGATGACAATAATGCCTATCAGAGCGTTCACAGTTGCGGCAATTTGGCTTGATGTAGTCAAAGAAGCTTCTGTCATCCCGAAGAAATTCATGATTGTATGGTTGTGCATGAAGAAACAGCCTATCAAGATTAATAATGTCAAGAGAAATGAGGCTGTTTGAGTAAACTCAAGAGGCAATAGTACCTTGTTGTGCTTTTTCCAGAAAATTGTACGTTCTTCCATGTTTTGGATAGTTTTGAATGCAGATTCTGAATCATATCTGTGATGGAATTCCCTTAGTAAGCCTTCTTCATTGTTGATTTCCTTGACCATTGCATTAAATGCAAGATAGATTTTATAAACCATTATAATTAATATCGAATATATAGATAGCCTTAAAAGATTGGTGTACATCAATGTTTTATTCTGGTCACCAATAATTGGTGCATAATAAAACACGAAACCTACTGCCACGAAGAGAAGGATGCTCATTAGATTTCTCACGGGATCATTTCTACCTGCTTTTCCATGACTTCCTGTACAAAGCACATCCCAGCCACTCTTCACTCTTCAATCTTGAACCAACTTTCTAATACCACGTTCAGCAGGTACACTCAGGATACCCTCTAAATCTGACCAAACTACTCCGAGATATATAATAAGCCAATAAAAGAGAACACTCAGAGATGCAGACAAAAATTTGATGAGGATCAGGTAGTTCATATAAAGAGAACCAAGGGCTATGAAGAAGACTGTATTGTCTTGCTTGAAGTTAGAGAGCTTGATGAGTGGCCAGAACAAGATCACGAAGAAAAATCCTAAAATCGATGTTTTCCCTTTGAACGTTGAATCTAGCAGGACTGCACTGGCATATTCTTGTTTCTTTTGTTGGATGAAGGACTTATGGCTTAATTTTTCTTGACTGATGAGAAGTTGTTGTTGTTATATTCAACTTCGAACTGCATCAGTTATTGTAAATAAAATATCGTCATCTATTAAATAGATTCGAAATATATTATAATATGAGTAAGATGCTAAGAATTACTTGAAACCTCACCATTCTTGATCTTTTCTTTTCATCTGCCTAATCTGGTATACAATGTTATTCTATCTATTTGAATTTTCTATGAATCTTTATCGTCTGTTGTCTGTCTACGGTATGAGCAGAATATATCATTAACAGAGAGCTGAAGCATCTTTCTAGTGAAGTGATTGAAGGGAGGAATAACTCATGACCTTAGCTTCTTTTTAAAAGCTCCTTATTCATGTAGCTGTATCCGAAGCATCTAGGATTCGAAAAAAATTTTGAACTCAATCCAAAGAAAAACGTCTCTCTGACATTACAATTCAAGGCTCTTGACTATAAAAAATACAAACATTTAATTATTGTTGTCTCAGGGATTGGCGCAACTCCTTCTGCTTCTATCCTGAAGGATTTTCTCTACCGTATTAGAAACAGTCCTGATGGGATAACATCGAAAACTTTGATTGATTTCTATTGGGTTAACAGGAAACCATCCAGCCATACTTGGCTAAATAGCTTAATGTTTGACATGCAAAGAGCAGATCCTCAAGGAGAGCATGTGCAAATGCATATTTTCTTCACTAGCCCACATGCAAAATATGATATGAAGTTTCTTCCTTTGGACTGGTTTAGAAATACTGCAGAGATTATAATTCCGGGTCTTGAACAGGTGGGTATCATGCATTGGGGAAGGCTTGATTGGGATCTTCTGTTCAAAGAAGAACCAAGGAAATAGATGAAGGAACAGTTGGAGTGTTCTTTTGTGGAAATAATGCGCTAGACTCAAGAAAAAATGTGAGATGTTTAGCGGGACTGCAACTTTTCAATTAGTAAAAAATGTATAAATAATAGTTCATGAGATATCTTTGATATTTTTAGCGAATTCTATCGCTACGTACATTTGATTCTTCATTAATCGCACTGTTCAGTAAAAATGATCTCAACAATTAAGTTAGTTTTGAATTTGTTCCACAATAAACCAAAGACAACAACAATATGTAGATTGCTTTCAGGGTTGATAACATGATCTGTACACTTGGTTGACCACGAAAAGTCATTTTTCTCTTATAATATTATTAAGCCACGCAAATTTGTTGATCTGATTCCCGTTTCATTAATATTTTGAGTCAAACTAGGTTCCAACGATGGTCATAAAAAAGGGTACTCATAACCAATTAGTATGGAACGATTACAAGGCCTCAGAAATTGAATTCACTTCTTTCTTGGTTAAAAGGAAGTTTCCTAAGATTCTCAAATACGTAACAGTACACAATACATTAAATTTAAAACAATAATTCAAATGAACACATCTTCTCCTCTTTCTGGCCATTACTCAAATTTCGGAAGCACCTCAGGATTGATTGACCCCAACCTTGAGAGATCAAGTACTTAGCATAATATCCTGAATTTAATTCCTCTAGCTTCCCCAAGTCGCCTCAGAATTAATCAATTAGGACAAAGATTGTCCAGCCTTCAAGCAGGGCTAGAACTCGACAAATCTGTACTGGGACATAATCTTAGATTAACCTATAGGTCAAAGCTGACAATTTTGAAGTTAAAATCAAGCAACTGGACGATAAGATCACTAAAAACCACCAGCTCAGTGAAGAGAAATTCAAGGTATAAATAGAAAGAAGGGCACTAATATATAGATTATTAAAGACCAGATCGGGAAGCTCCAGGAAGGCATGGCCACTGAAATTATCGCCAGAGAGGTAACAAAATATTTGGCTGTACTGATGAATTCAGATTTTGGATGAGAGAAAAACTAAGGAAATTAAGCTTGTTGAGAATAACATTGCTTTGGAGTTAAATGTTGAGAAGCAGGCTCGTAAAGAAATGGAACAAAGAATAGCCAAGAAAGTCGAGGAGAAAATTTATTCTTTAAGAATCGATGTTGCCAAAGAACAGAAGCAAAGTGACGAGATTCTTGAACAACAAACCAGAGAGATTAGCGAGCAAATTCAGACCTTGCAACAAGAAATAGAAAACGAAAGAAGAACTAGGTAATGTTGAGAAATAATTGCTTTTAATGTAATAGAGAAGAGAATAATGAAAAGTTGATCAAGAAATTAGGAGATGAGATCATTAGATTCCAGGAAATGTTGAGTGTCGAAAGAAAGGTCAGAGAAGAAACTGAGAATGTTATGTTCAGAATGTTGGAGGATATTAATAACAAGCTTCAGAATGAAATAAGCGTAATAAATATGGGAATTTATTTGATGAGGATAGGCTGAGAAGCAACAAAGAGAAAGATCTGAAGAACAAATGCTCAGATTATTGGAAGAAACTTGCAATAAAATTGAGAATAACTTAAGATAAATATGTTTCAAATCTTCTGTTTTTGAATATCTGCAAAGTGAATGTTGTTGTAAGACACAGCATCCTCTTATGTTCAGAATATCGATCTATATAGAAAATATCTCTTCAACCAAAGACTCTTGATTTCTCAATCATATTAACAAAATTTAAAATATCCAAACGAATAAAACCATGTTTTACATACAGTTAGTTAAGATTTCCAATGCATTCCTAAATCTCCAATAAATCAGGGCCAATCTATTTATAGAACCTATATTAAGATCATGAGCCTTAAATATTCGATTATGATGTTAGATTTATAAATTTTATTGAGATATCATGAAGGACAGAACTGAAGTTTTTACCACCTATGCCAACTTGATTGGTAATGCTTATAGCTATTGAATTTAGATTCTAGGCTATGTAAGAGTCATTTTGGCTTTGGTCGCTTTCTACGTTGCCTGGGAAAAGCCTGTTGTCACCTTGCTCTGTTATACAATTAGTAAGAGTTATGTTTAATCAATTGTAAGCAACTTAGGCACTGCTCTTGATGGAGTTGATGGATGGGCTGCACGCAAATACAACCAAGGTAAAGGTATAATAGAATCCTCTTAATTTTAAGGAACTGAATTCGGTGTTGTCCTTGACATGATCACTGACAGATTTTCAACTGCTCTTATTTTGATCGTGCTCTCTGACTTTTATAAGGAATTCAGATATATTTTCATGGTGTGTGTTGCCTTGGATTTCTGCAGCCATTGGTTGCAAATGTACTCGTAAGAAGTTATAGTTACTGTGTAATCGTCAAGCACCCTTAAGGGAGGTGAAGCTCATCATAAAAGAGCTACAAGCTCATATTGGATTTTGAGACTATACTACGGAAGCAAACCTGTCTTGTTCACTCTTGTTGCTGGAGCTGAAGTAAAATAAACGTAATTAATTGTCTTATTCACAGGTTTTCTATATGAGCTACTACGCTTGGTATTTCAGAGATCAACTTTTGTCTAAGCAATACCATCCCATCCTCTTTGGAACTGTTCTTGGTTCTGCCGTCTTATTTGCCGTCAAAATGGTAAGATTAGTATTTTTATTATAGTCATTATTAGTTCGTGAACGTTATCCAATTGATGAGTGCCTCTGAGAAACTTGCTGATTTAGACATCCCCAAGGATCAAAAGAAAGCTAAATAAATACTTAATTGTGCCTGTTAGATTCGCTTAAGTTTATTTAAGAAGCAAAGATATTTTCATAAGAAAACTCAATTCCTAAAAATTAAACATTCTTACTTTGGCTTTCTCTCGTATCCTCTTCTAAGATACCCCAAGTTTATTTCTATGTATTTTAAGTGAGAAAAAACCCTACTTCAAGAAAATTTGCCATTAAAACATCTAAACTACCTATTCAGAACAAAAATTGTGGGACTGCTCCTCTTAAAGAGTTCTAGCAGAAAGGGTTACGAAACATATCATAGATAAGCTTATGGATGATAAAACAAGAAAGTATTAAAATCCATCACTTTCAGTCTTACCTTCTTCGACTGAAGTGACTGAGACTGATTGATCAAGTCCTCTGAAAACCAAGACATGAATATAATCATTTCCACCAACATGGACCTTGACCTTGTAGTTCATTCCAGCAACAACTTGAGAGCTATATTTAACAGCTTTGAATTCACTGTAGGTCTTTCCGGTCTTGCTTTCAACGCTGGACTTGACTTGGTCAACGAGGGCTTGGATTTCGCTATCAGCATCCTTAACGTTACTATATCCACCGAGCATTGTTATGTGTTTTGTCTTGTTAGGTTTTTTATTTAATTGTTAATAAAACCTCTCTATCTCAGCTTTTATAGCAGAGATATTGATCTATTCGATTTATGATTGGAACAGATTAGGAAATTTGTTGGAAAGATTTTACAAATTTTCTGTATATAAACAGCTTCTTAATCACCCTCTCGAAGAACTCTCTTCGCCACCAACTTTCTTTTCCTAAGCGCGGACTTGCTAATTATTTTGTTAAAATAAACTATTTATGAATAACAATAAAGCAACTAAGGGGAAACGTAGTGGTGTTGATCTGAGTCCAACGATTGTGTCTCAGAGACAATTAAATAAGAAATTAAAAGTGCAAAAGAGGTCTACCACACCTTCGAAAAGATCAAATATTCAAGATGAGGATGAAGATGGTAATTTTAGGGAATTCTCTAACGAATCAGACCAAAACTATTCACCGGATCAAATCTCATCTCGTATAGAGAATAACCTTCCATTTATTTATTTTTTTAGAGGATATTGAAGATGCTAGCGAAGGATATATCAGAAGTGGTACATCATCTGCAACAAGTACGCAAAAAGTGAATAGAAAAATTCATAAATTTTAGAAGAGAAGACTAAAGCAAGGCACGATAATTCCTTGAGCGTCTTGACCAAGAAATTTGTTCAGCTAATTAAGAGTGCTCCTGATTTGACATTAGATTTAAATCAGGCAGTAAAAGAACTTTATGTGCAAAAAAGAAGAATCTATGATATTACCAATGTCTTAGAAGGTAAGTATTTATTCTAGGTGACATAAAACAATTTTTGTTTGGCTTCCTTGATCGCGAGAATGCAATTTGTTATAAAATTAAAAGATAAATTGAGCGAGTTTTTGAAAAAAATGAGCCAAAAATGTCAGTTTTGTTAACTCAAATTAGGGATTGGATATATCGAAAAGGTTTTGAAGAACAAGATAAAATGGGTTGGGAACACTGAAAATTTTACCCTCGAGAATGATATTAAAATTCTAAATCAGCAACTTAAGTATTATCAAAATGAAGAAAAAGAAATTGACAAATGGACCGAATATTTTTCTAACGCCCTTGCAGATTTAGCAAAAGATGACAATAATAGTCAATATTCCTATGTCAATTTCGATGATCTAAAAGGCATCGAAAATTTAACCAAGGAACCTAACCAAAATTTCTTAGTTATTCGAGCTCCTAAAGGAACTATGCTGGAGATACCGACCTCTCAAGATGACCCTGACGATCCAAACCCTTACAAAATGAGGCTTCAGAGCAACGAGGAGCCAATTATCTTATACCTTGTTTCGGAGAAGAGCAACTTAAGCCAGCTTCAACCTCAATAATAAAAGGCTTGTTATTTATTGGCAATTATTATACATGATGTTCCAACAATTCAGAGTTCTTTTATTTGTTTTGCCTCTTTAGGCTGTTTTGTATCCTATATTATTCATCTAACTTTCATAATTTTCTGCCTGAAAGCTAAAGATGCATATTTCTTTTTGAAAATCAGTGACAATATTCAGGAAGTTCGTCTGAGAAAATAAGTCTCAATTATAGATGTGAAACATGGTTATAAGGGAAATTCATTTATTTATGCAGTTAATATCTGAGTCCAAGTTGGCTTTTGATATTGGCGACTTCATCGACTCCAAAGGTTGGGTTCTCTCTGAGCTGGACATGCTCGAAGCCTATTTATCATTAGAGGAGATGGTGTGTTGATGTACTCTTTTTTCTTCTCAATTGTCTTCCCTTATTTGTCCATTGGAATATGGTTTGGGGATAAGCTAGGGTTTAGATTTTAAGAAATGATAAAGGTACTTGAGAGCAAGTACATGGGAACGGCAAAGAGACTGACATCAATGCCCCATCTAATATACCAAGGAATTACCATTCTGAGATTGCCTTTTAAAATATATTAATATTTTGAAGTTAAGTGAGCTTCCGTATAGAGAAATTAGATTAATCTCTTGAAAGAGATTCAGTGTAGTTAAATGGGTTGAAATTAAGATTTTGGCCGTCAACAAGAAAACAGAGCATAAACAATTTTGAAGAAAATTTTTTCTGAGGGGAAATTTCTTTTTGTTGGATTCTGATGAAATTAACCTCGATTGATATTGAAAGAGTTCTGTACTAGATTCTGAGTAATAAGGCACTATCTTCTCAGGAAATCCTCATAAAGTTATGGTTGAAATTGGTCTACAAGCAGGGCTGAAATCCACACCCTTTTCTTTTCAGTGGAATACTATCAAGAGCTAGATTAGCTAGGTTTCTCGAGCTTATGCTCTAAATTAGAGAATGTGAAATATTTATGAAAAACTTTTATCTACTTTCAATTTAGAGATATTTAGATTGTTCAAGGAAAAGCAATGGTCTGTAGGTGAGAAAAAGGTCTTTACTCACTCATTTAGAGTTAATGAGATGTCCTAATTCGCACTGAAACGCTGTAATAAATATAATTTTCCAAGGAAAAAGTGTTTTATCTCCTCTTACATAGAGAGAGGTTTCCATTAAAAAATTAATCACCTCTTAGTAATAATTAACATGCTTGACAAAGCTTCAAAATTTGCAATGATTAACTATTTACACCTTCCAACATGAGGAAGTAGCTGTTAATTTTCGATCAGAAGTATTACCGAACATATGTATGTTTTCCTAGAGTTTTTCACTGGAATCTACTTCATTATCAAGTCATAATACAGGAGACCTTCTTCGACTATGTTATTTACTGAATAAGTAAATAAAATGGAAACCCTTGAAAAGCAACAACTACCAAAGAATCCAGCCATTGATGGATATCCTCAATAAAATTGTGCTTTTAAACTGGTTTTGAAGAAAAATGATCATCTAAATGTGGATGATATTATATGGTTTGTTAGACTTTTTGATCGTTTTGGGAAAGGAATCAAGAATTCTTTTTGGCTGATTATGAAAATAAATAGAATTGAATATTGGTATAATCCCGCTCTTTACTGTTTTGGAAAGGTCAATGAGAATACTGGATTCTTTAGACAAGTTTTGCATCAGTGAACTTGTTAAAATCAAAAACGGAAATAATTTGTTTGAATGTGCTGGCATGATAGCCATTATTATCCTAAGAGTGTTACAGCTCCCTTTCTATATGAGTTCATCGGATCTGACTTCAACACATATCAGATTGCAACCCAAAGAAACTTCTTTGTGAAGTTTTGTACAAAACTCTCAATTAGGAAAACTAAAGCAGGTATTGCATTGCGCCAGAGGAGTAGTCTCCAAATTTTAACAAACGAGTAGAGAGGCCCCTAAGCTTACTCAAAGATATCTTTATTAAATTGTAATTTGATTATTTATTTATTTATTTATCTATCTGAATTTGCCATTGAAAACTAAATTTATCTGATCTAATTACAAGTCAAAGCTCCATGAATGCATTATTCCTGATTCTTGCTTGTATATTGTGCTTTGCTAGTTCACAGAATTGTCCACCTTATAAAAGCCAAATCAACAAGGCGTGGATCCGGTTTATTTATAATAAAGGGCAAGGAGCTGGCCAAGACAATGGCCCAGAAAAGTTAATCATCAACATGACATATAGTGAATGTTATCATTGTGCTGATAGGAACCTTATCAACATCACTGCTTCTGACCCTTCCCAAAACATCAGTTACTTTCAATATTCCACAGAGTATAGTGGCACCTTCTTCATTTATAATCAAACGATTACTAACGACCCAAAAACCAACAGTAATATAGTTACGAATGAGCTCTTATACACCTTGCCGTATGATCTAAAAGAGCGTGGAAAATACACATTTCTAATCACAGACAGTTATAACCAAATTACCAACAGCTGGTCCGGACTTAACATAGAACTTATCACTGATGAGGAAGGAATCGACATCTTCATTCCATTGTATATTGCCATTGGAGTATTAACCGGACTTGTCATTCTATATAACTTAGTGCTCTTTCTTCTAAGTCCCAGTGGCCGTACCTGGTTGAGAAAAATTTTCTCGGGCAAGGATTACCACAAATTATCAGCGAGTGTGAGTGATACAAATGAGAAAGTTATTAAAATCGACTCAAAAGAAGGCGAAAAAGGTAATCAAGAAGCTGAGAATAGCAAAGGACAATCCAATAATAAAGGAAAGGAGACCAAACAGAGGCTGTTATCACTTGATACTTTTCGAGGTTTATCCCTAGCAATTATGATCTTTGTCAACTCCGGTGCAGGGGACTATATCGAACTGGACCATATTGCTTGGAATGGACTTCACTTAGCTGATTTAGTCTTTCCATGGTTTGTCTGGATGATGGGAGTGTCAATGGCAATATCATTTGATTCTCAGCAGAGGAGAGGAGCTTCTAAGAAAGATATGTTCAAGAAGGTTGTAGTTAGAACAGCTAAGTTAGCTCTTCTTGATTTGATCCTCGGCAACGGGAACAAACCGTTGAACAGATTAAACTTTCTTGGTGTTCTGTTCAGATTTGCTGTCTCTTACTTCTTTGTCTCTGTGATTATTATCTTCGTACCAAAGAATAACAAATCCGTGTCAAATGATAGCAAAAATAAAGATCTAATCATTCATGCCTATGAGTTTATTCCTGTATCAATGATACTCGGATTATGGCTTGGCTTAACATTTTGTTTGCCAGTACCAGGCTGTCCTACAGGGTATCTTGGCCCTGGGGGTTTAGCAGACTATGGAAAATGCAAGAATTGCACTGGAGGAGCTGCTGGCTATATCGATTACCAGCTTGTGGGAATGGACCGACTATATGCACATCCCACCCCATATCCAGTCTATTTGACTCAACCTTATGAGCCAGAAGGGCTGTTGGGATGCTTAACGACAATAGGGATGGTCTACTTTGGACTAATGGCAGGAAGAGTGATCATATATTATAAGACCCATGAAGCGAGGATCAAAAGATGGCTAATAGCTGCTGTTATTTTCGGTATTGTGAGCCTTATTCTCACCGGTGGTTCTAAGAATGGCGGGATAATGCCAGTAAATAAGAACCTATGGTCGCTTTCTTTTATTACTACACTTGCTTGCTTTGGATTGATCGTCTTGTCTCTTTTGTATACAGTGATCGACATCAAAAAGCTATGGGGAGGTAGTCCTTTCAAAGCAATGGGGATGAATTCTATTGTTCTTTACTGTGAAAGTACTTCCCTTTTTCTTTCGATCTCCCAGGAGAAGATGGATGCTATAATCCCATAAATGACACTCATGGCTGGTTATTATTCAAGGACATAAAGAATGCCTGTTTATGGTTGATTATTGCGAATTGGATGCATTATGAAAAGTTCTATATTAATTTGTAGCAAATATATAGATAAAATTTCTACGAACAGCAAGTTAATGAACCCCTGTTTATTTAATCGGTAATCCTAGTTCTCTTATACAATTCTCTTTAGAAATCATTGAGATCTATTTCAATATTTGTTACCTATCAATTACAAATCATGAATTTCGAATTTATTAGCAATGTTTCAACAAAAGGTTACTAGAGATGAATATAAAAGTTATCAGAATCCATCCAAAGCGCGATAATCACCCACAAACTAGCGTTCTTGATATCTCTGATTAGCAACCAACCATGAGTATCATTGGTTGGATTAAAGCAGCCATCAACCTGAGGAAGTTCTGTGGCAAAGGGGAATTTCGGATACAGGATAGTTGATCCAACATATAACACAATTGAATTCATTCCCATAGCCCTAAATGGCACTCCTCTCCATATCTTTTTGATGTCGATTAATGTATACAAAAGAGACAGAATAATCAATCCAAAGCAGGCTAAGGTTGTGACATAAGAAAGCGACCATAAATTCTTATTTATTGGTATCCATCCATCATTTTTAGATCCACCCGTGAGAATCAGACTTACAACTCCAAGCAAAAGAGCTCCTATTAACCATCTTTTCATTATTTCTTTGTGAGTTTTATGATAAATTATCACTATTCCAGCCATCACTCCTAAATATACCATAACGATCGTTGTAAGCGTTCCTAGAAGCCCTTCAGAATCGAAAGGCATGCTCTCATAAATCCCTAGCGAAGTTGGATTCTGGTTTAAATGGGATTTCCCAATGAGTTGATAATCAATGTAGCCGGCAGCGCCACCAGTACAGTTCTTGTATTTTCCATAATCTGCCAGTCCTCCAGGCCCTAAATAGCCTGTAGGACAACCTGGAACAGGCAATCCAAAGGTAAGTCCAAACCATAATGCCAAGAATACTAATACAGGAATAAATTCATATACATGTACAATAATGTCTCTGTATTTGCTTTTATTTTCTTCAACAGTGGACTTGGTATTTTTAGGAACATAGAGGATTATTAACGCCACTGCGAGATAGGAAACAGCAATTCGCATCAAAACCCCGAAAAAGCGTAGCTTGTCTAGAGATGTTCGAGAAACATTGGTAATCAATAAACTCAATAAGGCATGTTTTGCCGTTCTGACAAGAACCTTCTTTAGCATCGCCTTCTTCGATGTCCCTTTCTGTTGCTGGGCATCGAATGATATGGCCATTGAAACACCCATTATCCAAACGAACCATCCAAAGACGAGATCAGCTAAATGAAGTCCATTCCATACACTCTGTTGGAACATGACATAATTGCCAGCTCCAGAATTGACAAAGAGCATAATTGCGAGTGATATACCTCGAAATGCATCAAGGGCTTGAACTCTATGTTGGGTCTCCTTGCCCTTATTATTAGCTTGTTTTTGGTTATTAAGCAGAAGCTGTTTATTGCTTTGTTCGTCATAGTTTGAGTCAACTTTTATCAGTTTCTCTGTTAGATTATCTTCATTGGATGAAAGCTTTTCAATATCATTGTTAGAAAATATCTTTCTAAGGCAGTTACGGCCTTTGCTGCTCATCAAGAATTGCACTGTGTTATAAACCAGTACCAGGACAACTAATACCACAATTGCAATATATAAGGGCACATATATATCATCCCCTTCTTCATCAGTATTGAGCTGGATATTGAGTCCATCCCATGCCTGAGAAACTTTATCATAAACATCAGTAATAAGAATCGTATATCTACCGCGTTCTTTTAGATCGAAGGGCATTGTGTATAGTAAGTTATTCGTAATTAATGTACCTTCTTCAGGATCATATGCTATTGTTTGATTGTAGACGAAGAAAGTGCCACTATACGCTGTTGGGAATAGGAAATAGCTGATATTTGCGTCAGGCTCTGAAGCTTTGATTGTAGTGAGCCTTCGTTCTTCACACTGGTAACACTCACTATAGGTCATATTGATGATTAGTTCGTTCGGGCTATTTTCATCACCTATTCCTTGGACTTTATTATAAATAAAGCGGAGCCAGGCTTTGTCCAACATATTTTGATAGGGTGGGCAGCTCTGTGTCCGAGCTAAAGATAAAATGGAAGTAAACACTAGAAATATCAAGTGCATTTACTTTTCTTGGTGGATTCGATAATATTAAATCGATTAATTCATAAATAGGTCATTCTCGAGAACCCAATTTACAGTCTCACGACCAAAACAGTCCGATTAGTGTGGTAGTGAGAAGAGTCTGAAGGCCAAAAAAAGATTCGAACATATACGAAAGAAGATCTGGAGCTCATGATGAGTTTTCATATAATTAAATAAAAGGGGGTAACGAAATCATCAAAGAGAGGATATGGAGTACGAAGGAGTTTCCTCGACTTGAAGATCAATTAGGCATGAGATATGGAGTTGGAAGCATAATTGGCTGCCATTTTCAACTGTCTAACCTGTATTAGTGTATTTAAATTTATTTACTGAATGTCTGAGTTCTCGCGCGTGAAGAAGCTGCTAGTTCTCAATACTTTCAAGCTTCTTTACAAAGGCATGCAATATCAGAAGACTAGTAACCTTTTCAACTAAAATATCAATTTTCTAGGCTTTGCTTTTAGTGTCTTTTTGATTATTGTGTCTTATTTGCAACTATATACCTACTGTTATCATCCTTCAGTAAGACAAATACAAATTCTAATGAATACCTAGTTCCTCGGTGGAGACACAGCATTCGGAAATGTCATACTCAATTATATCCTAACCGCTCTTCAACTCAGAAAGTATGTTTTGGATCATCCTGCCCTCTTAATGGTCTTTTTCGTTATGAGTAATAGTTACCTCTCATCCATCATCTTTAGACCTCCTTATAACGTGTCTTCACATTGGATTGATCATATACCTTGTTGCTAAAGATCAAAAGGAAGAATCAGCTCACAAAATAGTGTGTAAAATCTTTTCAACCCTAAATATGCTGCATATTTGGGTCCTATTCAATGCAAAGCTAGAAGTCTCATTGATGATGATGCTAGAATGCAGTGGTCCTCTTGAAGGAATAAGAGATAATCTTGCTTTGTGTTCGGTTGAACCCTTATCTAATGTTCTAGGAGTGATAATCATAGTGTAAGTGACGCATTTTGTGCATAATAATGTAGGATTGACGTGATTCTGTACACTGTGTTACTGATTGGATTTACAGAGAACCTAGTCAATAATGATTATTTATCAAGACTGCCTACAAACCATGATTATTACATGCTTTTCTACAAAATAGTCCTCAACATTACAAATACAATCAGCTATCTTGACCTTGGAAGCATTCGATTCATCTTTATATCCCTGGCGAATTTATTATTCAATGTTGCAATGGTGAATAACTTTGTGGCATATTTGCCTTACTACAATCTGAAGATTCTTAAGCTCTACAGTTTTGTACACTGGGGCCTGTTATACAACAATACAATCTTCTTTATCCAATCAGTAATCTCTAATGTCTCAACCTACAATTTCCCAACTTCGGCTGCTATATTTCTAGTTTATCCACTGGTTGGAAAGTTTGGAGTTGAACTGATCAAGCACAAGACAAATGACTTGATCAGTTTGGATCTTTCTAAGGAGAAGAATCCACTGAGAATACTAAAGGTTGCTCAACTGATGAGAAGATATATAACAAGGGATAAGAGCCGATGCTATTCCATGAAGTCTGGATTAGAAATTGATGATATTGTTATGACAGGCCTCTTGATCAAACATAAGACAGAATGCAAGGATCCAGAGTGTTTCTGTCAGAAAAAGGCCTTGATCGACCAAATTTCTTCTTATGAAATGGATCATAATCGTATATTAGAATAATTTAATTTAACTGTATTAGATAATAAGCATGATGAGGTACAAATAAAGTATCTCACAAAGTACATCTACACTGAGGCTCTGTCCCAATTCAAAAATAACCCGGCCTTATATATCTCTTTTGGAATATTTCAAACCAGGATTTTCAACAACTTAATTTTCGCTTACTCTTTGTTCCGAAAAGCACTTGAGTATAACTGTAATATCATCGAGAAATTCTACATTTTCGTTGGTCGTCAGATGCTCCAAGAACAAATCAGGAAAAGCAATCAGTTGCTTCTCAGAAATGGAAAGCGAGATTACACTGATGGCGACTATGAAAAATTCCTACAATTCGAACAAAAGTGGTCCTTATTCAACCTCAAAATAGCTCAATTTTCTAAGAACCAAATCCTATTTCTTTCAAGCTTTATTAATGAGAATAAAGGTAATTGAGAATTTTCAATATTTTAACCATATAGATTTTAACTATGCTGATCAGCTGGGAAAAGGAATAGAAGAGCTTAACCTAGAAATAAATTCAAACTACAAGGAACTTCAAGAACTGCTCCCTAAGCATTTTGAACTAAGTCTTCTATATGGAATTTATAAGAAATTCCTAAGAAATGATGAGGAAGAAGGAAATTCGATCATATCTCAGTATTGGGAAAAAATACTTATGACTTATATTTTAGAGCCATAAAGAATAGAAGCGATCCATTCAGGCAATTTATTTGGACTTTTGATCCATTCTTCGCTAGGAATATTCAAGATTTTGCTGTTCTAGAAGTCTCCTGTGATAAGGATAGCTTTTCCAAGATTACCGCAGTATCCTCTCAGTTCTACGATATTTTCGGATACCCTAAAACAGAAAAAATAAAGAATTATGATCTCAAATTATTGATGCCAGATTTTCTGTCAAAGAAGCACGACACGTTCCTTCAAAAGTACATTGAGAATAATCAGTCCCTAGCTATCAATAATATGAATCTCCTTTATGCTAAGAATCACCAGGGATTCATCTTCCCTGTTAAAATCTTCGTCAAGCCATCGCCCATGCTGGATCAAGGGTTTATATCCTCCTAAATCAACTAACTTGTTAGGATAAGAATGGTTGGGATTGTTTCGTCCCTCAAGACACATGAAGACTATATTGTTTTCGATGACAGTGGATATATAGAAGAAATTAGCGAAAGTAGAAACTCTAAATCTTGTTTAATCTTCTAGATCTTGTTACAGCCTTCAAGCTTACTCTCCCTATCCTGAAGAAAAAGAAACCGAATATTTTCCAACTGGCCAACATAAAATCTTTCATACAAAATTTCGAAGAAAAGCACAAAATAAGTCCTGGGTATAAATCTAGGGCTGGCTACTCGAAATATTCTCAGGGGACAATTATCTCAGTAGATTCTGAGAATGAACATCAAAGTGTTCCTAGCTATCAGTTCTTTGTTTCTGAGAATGTCGTGGAATCCCTCAAGTCATCTATAGTCATAGATGACAATACTTCCCAAGGAAATAAATCTGAGCTTGAAAGGGCTTCTTACATTGAATTCAGGATTCCAAAGAGCTGGATTGATGAAGTCCAACATGGAAGAAAAGATCAAATTTTCGGAATGAAAAGAAAGAGAACTATATTAAAATCAACAGCAGGTCAGTCTTCCAGAACTACCAAGCTTTCCCTGGGAATTATCAAGGCCAAACTTAAGCTCAGTAAACTTCTTCAGCGAGTCAGAAATAAACTGAAGAATGCTGAATATTACCATGTTTTCCTAAAGACAACCATCTCTTATCAAAAGCTATCAGACGGATCCTATATCAGAGCTCTTACAATCCAAGATATCGTGCAGCAGGGATTTAACAAAGCAAACATTGCAGAAACAACTTCTAAACACAAAAAGCAAAACCTTGACAGAAAATATACTCTCGAAGTATCCAAGGCTACTAATAAAGCTGATCCTAAAAATCGTCGTCACACGTAAGTTTTAATCACTTTTGCTATAAATTCTCTAGTGTGGCTGCAGAAGCTGAATTCAGGAACATCAGTGAATGTAAATAAATATCAATAACTCTCTAACATTATAGCTCCTGATTCCTCACGATCTCAAAGCCCTCACTCAAGTCACTCAAGAGGAGTCTCAGCAATGTCAGCAATGTCTGGGATGTCAGGTTTATCTAATGCCTCTGGAAACTCTTCAGGAAGTCATAACAAATCAGGAGGAAAAATCGAATTCCCATCTTTTGGAGCTCCTCCTGATGAAAAGCTTAAGTCTAGGATGTCTAAAGACTCCAAGGACATGTTCAAGAAAAGCGATACCCTGCAAGTCCCCTCCCAAGAGTTTCCAGTTTCCCCTAACAGACAGCCAGTCCAAGTTGAGAAGAAAACAGAAAGTTTTACCTCAGATGAGGAAGAAGATGACGATTCTGATGATGAGAACGAAAATGACGAGTCAATGAGCAGTGACGATTCAAATGAATCCTTCAGATATATACTCAGTAGATACCACGAGCAGGCTAAAAACTTTGTTGGAAAGAAAAATCCCTTCACTGCTCCTCATCTTAATAAACCGTTGAGGTCTCCTCGTGCCAATCCTAATAACAAGTCTGCTTATTATCTCAAGTCCTATTCTTATGACATTGCTGCCAATAATAGGGATGAGCCTCGCTTTGTAACATTTAGTAAGGAGCTGGATTCCTTAAAAGACTTCGAACAAGTAAACAGGTCGATTAGAAAGGTGTCGACAATCGGGGAGAAATACGATGAGAAGGATGACTTTTTATCCTCAATTTCCCAGGTTTCAAGATTCTCGCTGTCCAGAGACCATTCTCTCTTCATGAAATTGATTAGGACTCAGGAGAAGAAAGGCTCAGAAAGTCACAGTTACATAGGCAGTGGTACATCGCTCTTCTACATGAAGGATGAAAAGGAAGAAACCCCTGGAGGACACTTAGAAACCGAGGAAAGAAAGACTGAATATACTCCAAGGAGAGATGATGATATAAAGAGAAGAAAAGAGACAGATCTTCTTATTTCTGCTCTTGAGATGAGTTGGCATGGATCTCATAAACACAAGCTATCAAGTCACAAGGATCCAAGCTTCCAGACCAGCTCAAGACAGCCTAATTCCTCTATGCATCAGTCTTCGAAGCTGGGCGGTCCGACAAGTAGTGAAGGATTTGGAACAAGCTTACATCAGTCTCCAAAGTTGGCTAGAGATAGGAATTATCCATTTAATTTGTCTTTTGATGAATCAAGTAGCTATTTCTTTAAAGATTCAGGAAAGAATTCTGCAATGGGAACGGGATCGGCTGAGAATAAACAGTCCTCAGGAGATAAATTCTCAGATAGATCTCCTATCACTTTGGCAGCTCTGACGATAAGAAAGCACTCGAATCTTGGCGAGAAGAGCTCATTCTCAAATAGACAATCCAACAGAGAAAGTTTTGATAAACTCTCGTCAAGAAAATATTCAGAAAAGGTAAGCTCAGTTGAAAAGAGCGTTTTGGACAAGCAGCAGGGAGGAGAGAAGAGTAGCGATAAGAGTAGCGGAGAAGAAAGAAGGTCTCAGGATATATTCTCTCAAAAGTCAGCCCCACAAGAAAAGGATTTGCCTACAATTGAAGAGAAAACCATCGAAGAAAGAATGCCATCAAATTATTCTGGCAGTAATCCTGAGAGAGCTGGATCAAATCTCACAGCATTTGGCACTCCTGATAGTCGGCCCGCTCAAATAAGGAGAATATCAGATCCTCCAATTAATGAAGAAAAACAAACCATAAGAAGAAAGACTACAATGGATGCTATGTCTTTCACAAATCAGAAAATAAGCACAAAGGTAGAAGAAGGAACTTCCACTAATAAAGCCGATCCCAGTGATCAACATATTAATGAGGAGCATGGTCCTGCCCCCACAAATTCTTCGAAATGGTCTGAGGAATCAAAATCCGATCACAGTATTAGGGAAAAAGGAAAGTACTTGCCTATTCCCAGCCGCAAGGAAATGAGTCTTTCCTTAAGCTCTGAAGGCTCAAATCAGCCTTCCTTAGTAAATCTTCATTATCTGATTACTCCACCTAACCAAGCTACAAAGAAGCTCAATTTCCAAGGAACTCCAAAGATAGTCATAGCAAGTCGTCCTCAAACCCGTTCTGAACATTCAGTCTCCAGCAGCTCAATATTTACTACAAGGTCACAAAAGAAGAGTGATATGAGCAATGAAGATTCTTTTGTAAGATATCAAGAAAAGGAAAGCATTGTGAATGTCAGAAGAACACTTTTGAACCTTACCATTAGTGAAGCAATCAAACCCACTGGAGGAGGGGACTTTGAAAGGAGTGCTAATGGAAGTATTCTGATTGACAAGAGCTTCTTGGACAGTCCTGAGAAAAAGGCTGGAGTCCCCTCTTTCTCTTTTAGAGACCCTGAATACCAGAAAAATTCCCCTGAAAAGAGTCTCATTGAAAATCAGAAGATTTTGGAATCTCCTGAGGAACAAAAAACTTCAGGTAAAGAGATCGTTCCTGCTAAAGATGAGACTTCACCCAAAATTGTAGTCCATAAGCCTCCTGGTGGAAGCCTGGCTTCTATAGTACCTGCTGGAAAGGAAAAGAACCCTAATAATATTGCTGAAAAGAAACCAAGAACTCAATCAGCTACCGGATTGAATAAGATTTCTGAAGAAAAGAATGACTTGACCTTTAACGGAACTTTTGCAAAGGTCAATTCGATTACCTCGCATTCCTCAGTGACAAGTTCTTTGACGCAAGCCGATGCCTCCAAGTCTCATGAAGAGGGAAAAGAAAGTAAATTGAAGAAGGAGTTTGTGTTGTCTCCAGAGACGCAGAAGAAACTAGTCAGGATTGCATCGGAAACTAAATTAAAAGAAGAGAATAAAAAGACCTTTGAAGAAAAACTGAAGAGAAGAATGTATGACAGAGCGGAGAGCTTCAGTTTTTCTCAAAACACTAATTTGTAAGTCTAATAGGATCTGTTAGTTACATTATAGGGAATCTGAAACATTTGCATCATCTATTAGAGAATCTGAGAATAACTTCCAAGAGCTCTTAGAAACTCTAAATAAATTCACCGACACTGACTCGCGAAGAGTAGTCAACAAAGGATTAATCGCCTCTATTAATCAAGATTATTGGCCTGACTCTCTAAGAGCAATGATATTCTCTAACTTTGGATGTTTCTTGCTAGAAGTCATCTCTCTACGTAAGCTAATAACTCTAATTTTATCATTATAGTTATCATCATCTGGGTTCTTGTGCCAAACATCCTCCAAAATGACAAGATTATACGAATAAGTCTCTATAATGAAAACTTTGTGTCCCAGCTTTCAAGAATCCAGCTTATAACAACCATGCTTAATGAAGAGAGGCAGTACAATTCTTAGAATCTTGATTCACTCTGTAGAACCTTATTAGATAAGAACAGATTCATATTAAGCGGATATTCCACAGATCGTTCTCCTATTTTAACGAGCCAGCACCTCTATGAGATCGATTCTCACCTGATTTTCAATATAAAGGAGAGTCAGGAAGCAATAGACAAGCTAGCTGATCATAGTATTGTCTTACAACTCCAGAATTATAAAATCCCTAACTACCTTTTCAGTCAAACAGAACTCCAAAATACAAGATATGCAGATTTCATAGATCAGATTTATATCAATACTAATATCCTAAGAATTCAAACTGGTACCGAAACTATTGAGAGCACAATGCTTGATTATCTGATCAGAAACACCAAGGGCCTACCATTAACAAACGTTTATGATAATATCAATTCTTTCAGAGTATTGTGCTTGTGAATTTTCTTAATATTTTAGATAAATAAGGAAAAGAAATCTCAAAATGACTTAACCAATCTGGTCTGGTATTACCTCGTTGATATTGCTTTCTCTGTTTTCACAATCATTTTCCTGTACAAAGTCTACAGCAAGGTCGTGTTCGATAAAGAATTAGTTCTGAAACATATCGCTAATATCCCTGAACACAACTTAGCTGAGTGTATGAAGCAATCTAAGAGGGTTTTAGATCACATTAAAGTAAAATATTCACCTCAAATTCTCATATTTTAGCTTCAACATCGAGAGAAAATCCCAGAAGACGATATTGCACATCATATTCCTATGGAGTTGATGCTAAACAGCAAGGGCTTAGGCAAAGAAAAAGGAAGCAAGAAGCTAAAAACCACAAAGTACAAGAGGATCAAGGTTCAGTTCCTATCAACCTTCTTGCCCCTCTTCTTGGTTAACATTGTAGTCTCTGTAACCGTTATTTTGACTCAAAGTGACTTGTAGATTTACTCTCTTGTACAGATCTTTGCTGTGAAAAGGGTGTTTGGCAAGATATTGATCTTAGAGAATACGACACATGAGCTTCACAAATCCATATTCTCTCTGAATATCCTCTATAGCTACATGAGAGCTGAGCTTCTGAATCCTAGCCCTGAGATTATAGTCGGAAGATCAAAGTTAACTCACTATCTCAATGGAAATGGATACTTCTATGACTTTACAAACTTCTTTGAAATTGAGAATACAGATAATCTGGACATTGACCCGCAATTTGAAGAAGCCCATAATGATTTCCTTAATGTCAAAATATGCACAGACCTTACGCTTAATTTCAGATGCCCTGCAAGTATCAGTGAATTCAGTGTTAAAGATAGCTTGTTCTTGTAATTTTATATTCTACCTCCTTTAATTCCCTTAGCCTTAAAAATGAAGTGCTCAGACTTGAAAGAGAAGCAAAGTCTCTTTCTACTACCAGCGATATTCAAGACTTCTTAGAAAGAGATGATGTTACCCTCACAGGTATTAGAGATCTTCTTAATAAAGAATTTCCTTAGAAATGCTCGCAATAATTACAAGTCAGAGGCTTAATTCGATCAGTTATGACCTGATTGATCTAATACATAAAAAGTAAGAATGGAGTACCTTTTTCTCTAAAAATGTTAGGTTGGATAACTTAATTGGAACCCTGGAAGCCGAACTTGTGATAATTATCATCCTAGCCTTCCCGTTCTGGATTTACATTTATTTTGCTTTCGCTAGGAGAGTTATAAAGGATACTTTGCATGCCAAGAAATATCTGAAGTAAAACAATATAAATGGTATTTTAATTTATTAGGAATATTCAGTACAGGTTCATTGAAAAGAATTACCAACTAAGACTCTTTTTACTTGGAAGAAAATAACTTTTTTTTCTAATTCATGGTCTTTGAAAAGCAATTTTGTTTTACTATTCTTAAATAACGCTTTTCATATGCAATACCATATATAAGAATTATGCAAAGATTTCATGATGCTCATCATAATAATCATAGTCAGGTTCTCCATCATTGACCTTAAGGGCAAACAACTTATTAAAATCTAAGTAAAATGGTGGTCTCAAATAAGCAGGGATACCCTTCTCGAACATGGAGAAGGAAAGCCAGACGACATTGTTGCCAAAGTCATAAACAGCAACCATAGTATCTCCAGTTTGGTCCAAGGGAGCAAGTTGTCTGAAAACAAACTCAGCATCAATCTGACCATAGTTAGCCTTGAAAACTTGTCCGAAGCATGGACGGTTCTGAGCTGAGGACTTATCCCAGTACATGATACCATCGAATTGGGGGTGAATATCTGAGAAGGGCTTGGACCAGTTCTTATCGCTGTAGACAAGGAAATCAGTGTGAATGTATTGAATACCTCTGAACAATTGATCAGTTCCAGAACCAACACCAGCATAAATCTTGTAAGTTCTGGTAGCATTTTGAACGATTTCAATGGCGGAGTTCAAGTCTTTTCCGAATTGGAGGACATCTCTGAGGACGTACATCCAAGGTTGTCCAAAGATTGTGGTTTGGTTGTCGACGTCAGGGAGCCAATCAGCTTCACTGACAGCAGTCTTTCCAGAGTAACCAGCAAGACTGCCAATCATACCTGGCCATCCGAAGTTAGCAAAGACATTGGAGCCAGGTTCTGTGGGATGATAAATTGTAATCAGTGGGAATTGATTAAATGGAAGATTTTTATCCCAGTCCAAAGATCTGAGTTGAATGAGTTTTCCATTCTTAGTGGCATTTCCCCACATACCTGCGACTGAACAATGGGCTCTGATGAGCTCAGGGAAGAGATTAACCCAGGTCAACTTGTCATAACTTAAGCCAGAGCCATCAGCTAATCCGTGGATTTCGTCGATGAATCTTTGAGGTGTGTAGTGGAAAGTGGCGATTTGTTCAAATGATAGACCGATTTCGACGATCTTGCTATTAGGCATCTGCATCTTTTCCATCCACATTGGGAGAGCATCTAGAGAGAAGTTGCCGAACTTCAAGAAGGCTTCAAGAACTCCAACGGCGACCTTAATTTCTTCCTTGAAAAGAGTTCCTAAGGCCTTGCCCATTTCGTAGGCAGATCCTGAAACCACACCAATATAGACGAGGGCGGTTGGATCTTTAGGATCCACGATGATGTACTTCTTGCCATTTGTGATAGATTTCAACAAAATAGGATCAGCTTTGATAGCTGAGGCATTATTGGGGGTTCCGGGGCAACCTGGGTATGGTCCGGCAATTGCTAGAGCCAAAATGACTGAAAAAATAATGTAAGTCTTCATTATTTTCTTATATTATATCGATTTCTGCATAAATTTAATTTATATCTCAGAGGATCATCGAAAATCAATGGGCCAAACTCAAAATCGTGCAGATAGAAGCAATAAACAACAAGAATATGGAAAAGTGGCAGACGAAGAGCCTTTCAAACTTACAGAAGTTTCCCCCTATTTATCCGATGATGAACCCGCTGGCACCTGTGGGGTATGCGTGCCTAAAAAGAAAGGTTCACTCTATGTACATCCTCCCAACACTGAAATAATTGTCTAGGATAAGAAATGGAAGAAGAACATGATAGAGCAATTAGAAGCTCTAGATATTGATGATTGGCCACGCGCCTTAGCCAAATATTTGAGGAAATCTAAAACAGATGTACATGATATCACCTTCCAGTCTCAGGTCTTGCAAGCTGATATCAGTTACAACAGTAAATGAGTATATTTTTAGCTAATCGTCTTAGGAAGCGTCAAAAAGGGCCTGCCCAGCCCCACTTTTTTGAACTTGGGAAATTCATTCACCTTTGAAGATGGAAATGACCAGAATAAGTCAAATTTAGATAAAACCAATATAGACGGGATGGTGGCAAGCATTGTGGAGAACTCTGAACTCCTGGAAGAAAAAATATACAGCAGCTATTCTAAAGAAACTTGGATGACTAAATCTTTTAACGTTACTCCAGTAAAAAACAGGAGAGAATCTGCCTTCCACGTCAAGCTGAAGAGCAAGGCTTCTACAAAAGCTTCCGCGAAGACTGTTATTCAAACAGCTTCTCGTACACAGTCAATAGAAAATTATAAAAATAACACATTTATCAGCCATATCCAAGCCGCCAATGGAATAGATTTATCACACACCCCATCAGACACTATTGAACTCTTCGCAGCAATTTCTAAATACAAGACCATCACTAATCTCATTGAGAAGCACCTTAAATCCGAAGAGAGCATATTCAATCAAATTATCACAAAATTTGAGGAGATTTTCGTTCCTAAGTATGAAAAAATCCTGGACAAAGTCAAGTCAGGTGACATGAGGCACACTGAAGTCGACCCTACAGTTGAACAGGCTATTACAGATGTCCAGCAGTTCATTAGAATTCTCTATGAGACGCTAAATCAATATTACAGACTCGAAAGACTTAGAATAGGAATTCTTCCTAACAAGGACCACCTCTTCAACAGAGACAACATCATCAATTTTATAACCTGTATTCTCTTCAATGGAACCAAGATCTATGATACTCTTTTCAATTTGATTAAAATTCAGGAAAGAGATGTTGAAGAGCAATATCAAAAGAATATCGCCCTTTGCAAATTCAAAAATCCCCAGGACTTTGGAGTCCCTGATCAGTATTGCCTGAACGAGAGGACCATAGACTATCTTCAGAGAAAAGGAAACTTGAATAGAAAGATTTCTTACGACGAGGATGGCCCCAGTGTATGCTTCACTATTTTGGAGTCGGTTGACGAGTCACAAGATGAGTTAAAAACTAAGAAGATCACTGGAAAGCCATATTCTAAGGCTATTACGACCCTCAGCTACCTTTCCGAAAGAAAGAGTCCTATTCATAAATTAAAGACAATTGTCAAGACTGCTGAATTGATCAGCAGCTCCATTGAGGAATTCTACAGAGAGTTAAATCAGACCAATACAAAGAAGCTTGATGGTGACCAAACTTTGTCTATCTTTATGTATATCGTTGCTAAGAGCGGACTTAAGGACATTTCTGCCCATTGTAAAATAATTGAGAAGTTCAGTACAAACAATATCCTCAACTCAGTTTCAGGGTACTATGCAACAACCCTAGAAGCCTGCTTGAATTGTCTAACTGCCATGAATTTCAAGGAAGAGATGACTCCTGAGCAATTGACTGCTAGTATTAAAGAGCTTATTTTCTCGTTTTCTCCTCCTACTGACTCTATGGAGCCAAAGAGCTCGGAGGTCAATGAAAAGGGTGTCCAGAGTCTCTCGATTGAAAATCATAAGCATATGCTTGAGATGACAAATGGAAGACAGTCGTATAAGTAATCTTTAAATTTTGTTTCAAAATTTCTTGATTTTGGGTGTTGTTGATAATTCGTCGATTTTTATTATAAGATCAGCTATGATATAGTAAAGGATACAACAATAGATTGTTAGCTAACAATCTTAAATTCTCAAAGTAATCACTCTATCTTCAAAAATCGATTTTAATTAATTCATAACACTTTCAATATAATCTTAAAGGGATAAAAATTATGAAAACTGCAGCTTTCATTACTCTTCTGCTGATCTCAGTCTCCTTAGCCCAATTTGACAGCAAAGCTTATAGTGACTTCACCGACTTGGGTTCAGAGGAATCAATGCTCGCCTATGAGCCGGGAAACTCTACAAGAGCCCAATGTGAATTTGCTTATTACCCAGGATTTTCTCAAGTCTCGATCTGTTCTCAGATCTATGATAAAGAGAACTCATGGTGGCTTCCAGACGCTTATATCTACAATGCACAATGTGCCTGCTCGACCTTGCCTACTAACTCAAATACTGCAAATTGTATTAGACAGTACCTTGTAGAAAGATTGCGAGACCAAACTAGATATAATGCTACATTCAGAAATGAGATGGCAGAGTGGAAGAAGAAGTATAATAAGGATAAGATTCTTCACTGGCCTGGCTATAAGGAATTCCTAATTAAAAAGTTTACACCTTTAATTTATGAAGACCATGATAACGCCTATTATGATTGCTGCTGTAAGGGTCGCCCAGCGTTTTATGCTTCATGGGAAGCTGTAGTCACGATTAAAATGCCCACATGTCTTAGTGTAAGAGATGCTATCGATGTATTTGGTAGCTGCTCTAACCATCCTGGAAGATGGTAAACAAGGAGATATTGTATATCAGAACCGGAATACACTTAAATGATAATAAAAGAACATTATCTAGTGATTTCACATGTGTATAAATAACTCATATGAGTGCCTTATGTGTCTTATCTTATTCCATTATGGAAATGAATAATCAATTTATATTAAGATCTCTAACAGAAATTTGAGCAGTTTGAGTATTCGTATCTCCAATGGCCATGAATGGTTGCTCGTTAACTATCTTTATAGATAATGATCCTTTTAAAAAATATTTTTTGATCGAGTTTACATCAAATCCATGCACGATTACTGATTCAAGAGTTTAAGGACTTCAAGCATACCTCCCATGTTGTAAATCTTGATACCAATAACCAAAGCAGATCCGTAGACAATAATGCTCAAGAGATCGCTTCCATAAAGCTTAGGGATAAGAAGATAGCTCTTCTTTCTGTATTGTTCCCAGCCAGCCTTTCTTCTGAAGCTTCTTTCCTTGACGTAAATCAAGATACTGAAGATGCAGGTCCAAATGGAGATCAAAATGACCCATGGGGTCGTTCTATTAGAGAGAATAGCAAAAGAGGCATAGAGCATCATTTCGCCAAGATAGTTAGGGTTTCTGCAGTGAGCGAACATTCCATAGTCAATAAGTGCCTTCTTGTGCATTAAGCAGAAGTACTTTTGACAGTCAGTGATCATCATAAAGCTGGCGCCAATGACAAAAACTAACACGGACCAGAAGATTCTTTCAGCAGAGGGATTTTGTTCAGATTGCCCAGAGGCCATCATATAGGGAATATACCAGTATCCACTAATAACAAGGAATAATTGGGGCAAAGATCCAATGCTAACTCTTTCCTCGTGGCTCTTATCGGGAAATGCGATGGTTTTTAAATTCCAAAGGAATCCGTAAGCCCCATGGATAGCCATATAGACCCAGCATCCCAGGGAATAGTTCTTGAAGTACCACATGAGGAACAACATGTAAGGTAAGATAGTTGCCTTCAAGAAATTGGCATAGTGCTTAAGACTGAAAGTTTTAATATTAGGAGGCAAACTATATGTTGCCCAATGAACGAATTCAGCGAATTTATCCACTTCAGGCTGCTTTTCTGATGTATGAATCTTGGTTTCGTTTGGCACTTGGGTTGATTCAACGTTTCTGCGTGTAACCTCACCTTTTGGCATTTGTCAATCTTAAGAAAATTAATATTTATTTATTTCAGGATTTTCTCACATACTAATCTGCAGAATCAAAATCATCCTTCCAAAATTATCAACCTCTTCCTTGAATTCTATAGATGATGTGATATTTACGAGAGTTAGTCACATATTTTCCAGAGAAATAAGTGGACAGAATGATATAAAATATTAAAGAAGTGAACCTATCTTTATTATTGGTGTTAATGGCTGTTACTTTCTTGAAGAAATTAGGACTTCTATATATAGAAACTGATCAGAATAAGATGAAAAAGGTTTATAAATTACTTTAAAATTATTGTATTAGCTTGATGGAACAAGAAGACTTCAAACAGCAGATCTATAACAACGCTTGGAAGCAAGGGGTTTTTGGAATCCATCTTATCAAGGTGGTTAAATGCTCCTGGGCAGAAGAAGCCCTTGATATCGCCATCGTTGTAAATAAAATTCTTTGGCATGCAGTAAGACTTGTTGTCAGAAGAAGAACGCCAGTAGATGGCAAAGAATGGATATATTACAAGTATTGCGAGTGTAAGACTCTAGAAGTCGATAACAGAATAGAAGACCTTGAGAAGCTTATCCAAAGGGATGATTCCCCTCTGATGCAAATACTGAACGCATAACTATATGTTGTATGAATTAGTCTCAAATTTTTATGTGAGCCTTGTTGTATATTTTGGTTTCCTATCTTAGAGTTAATTTATATGTGATATTAGATTGTGGTGCATTGTACAACATGTGAAAATATTTATACAGAGGTTACAGATATTAACATTCAATTTCGTCAAAATATTCATCCAAGTATTGGAGAATTTCGTAAGAAGTAGTGTATATTTTTACAAGTGTCATGTTTTGGTCAATGAAAAATTTCATTAGCAAAATATTGCTAAAAAATCAATAACAGTTTCAAAATTCTTACTTTCCAGGAAGCTTTATTATTATCCTTGCAATCGTCTTCTCTTCTAGGATCACAGAGGACCCTTCATTCTCTGGGAACGGAGAATTCGGAAATAGGAACTCATATGCGCTCTTGGCTATAGTATCATTTCCTTTAATAAGATAAGGTCTATGAATCTCAAAGAACCTAAAGAATCTGTCATATTTCTCCAGAATCTTATCCTTAGAGCATTTGAGACTTCTAACGCTTTTGGACAGGTTATACCTCTGCAGCTGGTAATAATAAAACAGTAACTGGTATGTTTCTGTTTCGCTGAGTGTTTCAGACAAATTCAGCTGGATACCAGCCAAGGGGCTCATTGAGAAATCATTTTTCAAGAAGCAATCCCTTAACTTGAGTTCGACAGCAGTCAGTACCCCAAAGTATATATTCCCTTGACGGTCTGTAAAACTGATTCCAATATCCAGAGATCCCTGCAAACAATGTGAAAGTCGGATAACTAATGTAATCATTTGGCCTTGATCTTCTTGGCCACTTGATTTGAGATAAGGAATATGGATCTGATTTACTGCGGAAACGAAATCATCACTAGGCAGAAGAAACTCAATATTAAATATCTCGTCAGGAATCATGTTGTCCTCTTTTTCATATTTGATCTTCTTAAATTCAATGTTAAGACAATACAAGTCCTCTTTCTCTGACTCTTTCATTATCAATTGGTCAAAAAGCTCATAAATCTTAGCATGAGCATCAGTGTCATCTGGTGTTCGTAATTCTCTTGAACTATTATGGTTTTCTTCAGATTTTTCTTGAAGATCCGTACGTTTGATCTCGTGTAAATGAAGTCCTTTTTCAAAGTCAGTCACAAAGAACATGGAGCCATTATCCATCAGGCCTTTTGCAATTCTCTCTTCATTGGAAATCTTAACTTCAAAGTGTTTCTTCAATAGCTCAGTCGAAACGTTGTATTCAGAGTAGCCTTCTCTATTCAACAGAGATAGCCCCTACCTATAAATATTTCAAAATAAAAGAGTACTTTATCAAGATTAGATATTGATGGCTTCATGAATTCTAAGTATCGGTCATTAGGAAGCACTTTGAGCAGTCTCAGAACCGTCATAGCTTCATCTCGTAGATAAGAGTCCTTAACAGCGCACATATCTTCTAATATCTTTGTGATTTCTTTCAAAGCGAAATCACTTCTCTGATGATAGAGGATGATCACTCGCTTTATCAGATATAGGTAATTAGCCCCAGCAATAAGGAATTGATTTTCGTCAAGACCATTGTCTAGAATATGCTTCTTTAGGTTCTTGAGTATTTCAAGTACTTCTGAGTTGTAATTATCCTCGATAAAGAAAATTATCAGCGGGAAGTAATTCATTAAGTCCCAGGGATGCTTCTTCAGCAGAAACTCTTTGGTCCTAGAGCACAGATAATAGTAATTGTTCTGATGAACTTCCTCATTTCTCTTCCTGATCTTCTTCAATATTGGTACAAAATTCTTATTTAACAAAGGTTTCTATTGATAAGAATCAAAAGTTTCTGTTTACCTCTTCAAAAAGACTAAATATGGTCGTCAAGATGCTATCAATGCTTTCCTTAGAAGGGAACCTAAAGAATGCAAATTCAACAAGCCTCCAGACATTTTTGACAAGACTAGATTCTGATGAGATATTCTTCATATTCTGAAAATGGTTGATCACCATTGCCAGATGCTCAGGGAAGACTTCTCCCCAGGTATAGAGATAATGAGTTATGATTTCTTCGATTTTCAACTGGTGTTTTTCGAAAGGTAAGAGCAGAAGTTGAGGCTCCAGGGGTTCTCCGTCATTATAAATTTGCTCTTTGATATGAATGAGTAGCAGCAATAAGATCTTTTTCTCCATTGCTGACATTTGAGAATTATTTAATTCTGTAATAATTATTGCAGACTTTACATTAATTCTAAGAAAATCTTGTTCTTACCAGCTGATGGAGATATATTGTCCAGTCTGGATCTCCAAGCTGTCTTAAGGCAAGGATAATTTGAAGGTCATAATATAGATGATATGATTCTGAGCAATTTGTTCTTGTCTACAGAAATAAGTGAGTCTTTCATTAAGAAATGATACTCTTGCTAGCTTCAGAAGATGCCCATATGTGCTCTTCAAGGTGTTTCCTTGTCTTAATTGCTGAAGAATCTTTGTCTGTGAGTAAATATTCAATCTTGAAAATTCATCCAAGTGCTTCGCTAATGTATTGGTAATAATCTTTTGCTCGTCCTTCTGATACTCCCTATCAATAGCAAAAAACTCCAGGAAGCTGTCATTCGGCTCCAACGAGTCCTGCACTGCTAGGAAAAATTCAAAAGCCATCATCTGATATGAAAATCCCTTATCAACAAATGCCATTTCTTCCAGTTAGAATACTTCTAGTATTACTTACTACTTATCAGTACATTATTCTCAAAGCCCAGGTAACACTTAGCATATTCAGCAGTCAGAATATCTGCCTCTCGGAGCTTGTTAATACCATAATGCATCAGTTCTTCTAAGCATGTTCCTGCGAATTCTCTAAAAACTCTATCCTTCGGGTTAGAAACGCTCCTCTAAGGAATTAGGGACATTTTCTCTTGTTACGGTCAAAATCTCGAGGATCATCGCAACGGTTTTATTGTAAATAGCTAGAATTCCTGTTGAAGAGAGACAGATTATCTCAACTAACATCTTTAAGAACCGGACTTTAACGCTAAATTTCAAGCTAGAATCCGCCTTGAACTTATCGATGTCTATCAAGATTGTATCAAGGGGGATGTCTTTGCTATTCATGATTAGATTCAATATTCCTTGAAAACTTTACTATCTTTCCTTGTTGACGTTCAGAATCCTACTGCAACTCTTCAGGACACTTGTCGACAAAAAGGAGAATTGGTTGTATCCAGCTCCTTCGCCTTCCTGAGAGATTTCCCTTTCTCCCTCTTTCATTGTGTAATTTAAACTTTATTGCAAAACTTCCAAGAAAAAGGAATCTTTCCAAACGTATAATAAATATAAGCGTGTATATATGAATAAGGAAATTCAGTCACCGGGAGCTTTGTATCCCGATGGTGCTAGCAACCCTTCCTAACCCCAAGCAATCACTTATAGATAAGTATCTCCCTCTCACCAGAACATACTCTTAGCAAAAATGCATAAAATTATGCCTGTATCTAATTCACAATATATTTTGTTTTACACTTAAAGTATTTCAAATATCACTCTATCTGCCTCTTACCTTACTTCCAATGACATCCATGCATCCTGAGAAGCATTTAGTAAAAACAACCTTACAAACTTCAACCATTTTCCATCCTCCTGGCACAGAGATCGCTATAACCCAAAGAGAAGTAACAACTTGAGCAAAAGCGGCAATAAAAGTCAATAATGTACTCTTGGATACATTAGAAAAGTAAAAAGTTGCAAGGAAAGCCAGAGCATAAGCTATGGTAAATTTAATTCAGGTCCTAGGAAAGATAAGAAGAAGGTCTTAGGATTGCCTTTCAATAATGATATAGCTCCAAGGAAACAAGCACACGCAACAGCAAAAGAAAGGCTGAATTTATGTGGTTTTAATAAGACCATTGGTAAGAACATAAAAGAGATAGTGAGGAAGAATGCACCGACTGCTGCCAGTCCAATAATGTAGGGCATGTACATGGCATAATTATAGGATGCTTGTGCTGTTTCACTAGCACTTTGAAACATTCCTGTTGTTCCTGACTTTATTGAATCAAAAAACCCTTTAGACTGAGCAGGAGCTTGATTCTGTTTGGGTGGGTGAGCGTTCTTGTTATCCAGATTCTTATAGAAAGAAAAGTTCCAGCCTGAACTTTCGTTATTCTTGCTCATATTTTTTTAAGTTTATTTATTTTGAGTAAGGATTCAACAGAACAAGAGTTCAATTCAAAATGCTAGGTAATTTGAGAACAGAAACATTCAAGAACAGACATACAGATAATTTACAAGAATTCAATTACTTATCCTTTTTCAGTCTGATTGTTCTCACCTGGTCAATTCCAATATAGCTGTCAGAAATCAAATGAACCTCAAGTCTTGGGCTCTCTTCAAATGAAGTTGGCAGATTTATTTGGATTTCTCTCTTAAGTCTATCCTTGAATTGGATCTTCTTTATGCAGACTAATTCATTCTTAGCCCTATTTGCAACAATAATCCACCAGCCAGCATCCTAAAATTCATCAATTTTATTAACTCTCACATTACCTTTATCTTAGCATATCTCTCCATTTGGACAACAAGAGGGTATTGACTGTTCTCTCTCTTAAGGTGTACAGTAAGTAACGCTTCTTCACCTTCTTCAAGCGGTTTGTCTATCGCATTATGACCAGAATTTTGATTTTTACCTTCTGATTTAGTGAAATTTTCAGAGTCAAATCCTGAGATGCTCGCCTTGAAGCTGATATCGGGAATATATTGGACACATTCCTCAATATCAACGATTTCCTCATCAGTCAGTCCGAAATCATACTTATCAAAAAGCTTCTTGAGTTCTCCTTTCTTGACAATATCCATCAATTGACAGAGATATGTGATATTTTCCTCATAATGGAGGACCTTAATCATATGATCAGTAAAGTGGGGGAGGTTCTTGAACTGAGAATCATGGATCCAAAGACCTTGGACCAGCATTTGCATGATATGACAAAGGTTAACAACAGGGTCTAAGTAGCCCCTGTCAGCAATAATATCAATCAATGCATGGATAATTCTTATGCTTCCATCAATAGCCAACTTGGCATCAGTAACGTAATCTCTAATTGGAGGGGGTAATCTTCCGAAATACATCTGGAATAGCAAGAAGGTTTTCAGATGAGGTGACTCGTAGTTTCTATCCTGGGCTGGGTAGGGGCATATCTTGGCAAGTGCCTCATTGTAATTATCATCCTGATGTCTCATTGGAATTTCATCGAATTCTTTAGCGTTGGAAATTAATCTCAAGAGTTCTATTATGTTCATCTGGGGCCTGATATTATTGTGGAAGTAGGCAGCAGTCTGATGCTTGATATAATAGAAAGAGGCAATCTGTCCAAGGAAGGTTGTCTCAACCTGGAAGTCATCAATAACTTTAACACAACCGTCTCTTTGTAGTTGAGCCAGGCATGTGTCGACCATATCAATCAAGAACTTGTTGATTTCTAGCAAATAGTAACAAATCAAAGAATTTTTACCTTCATGACTGTTATCTTTGACACCATAGTAGGTAGGATTCTTGACAATTCTTCTGAAGTAGTAAGTCCAAGTTAAGTAATCAATCATATCTTGTTTGTTCTTGAGGGTTCCTGCTGAAATTTCTGCATTGAAATGCTCATCAATCTGGTTTGCCAAACTGGATTCGACAGGGAAAGGATCATTCAAGTACTTCCTGTAGAAGTTCTTCTTGGATTGCTCGACGAAGACACAGGCAACACCGTGAGTATCGAATTGAGGTCTTCCTGCTCTACCAATCATCTGCAGGAGATCAACGACAGGGAAGTCAACGTATCTCTTGGTCTTAGGATCAAAGTACTCTGTTCCCTTGATGATAACAAGATGGGCAGGGAAGTTGACTCCCCAAGCAAGAGTGGAGGTGGCGATCAAGATTTGAATCTTGTTTCTCACAAAGAGTTCTTCAACAATTTTTCTATCCTATTAGAAGTTATAAAAATAATGAATTATTATTACTGATGTGACAAGACCGGCATGATGCATACCAATACCGAAGGCCAGAGTTTGCTTCAAATTAGGGTCATTGATATGTTCTAGGTAAACATCGAGTTCTTGACTGGACATATTCAAGAATTGAGTCATAGGAAGTCCAGCATTCATATCAGCTGCGATTAATGCAATGAGATCTAGGGCTGTTAAACGGGTTTGTCTTCTTGATGAAACGAAGATGAGGACTGGTTTGCCGTCGGAGAACTTCTTAATCGCGTTATAGGCGGGCTTGTTCATGGTGGCCATTCTTGGACAGTAGTGCTTCTCACTGAAACCTTCAAAGTGAATTTCGATAGGACAGGGTCTGACTTGGGGCTTGAAGTTGAAGAAATATTGAGGTTTGACACCGAACCAGTTAGCCACATCCACACCGTTAGCCAAAGCAGTGGAAAGACCAACCATTCTAATATGTGAGGAGGTTTCTTGGGAGATGTAGTTCATACGAGAAACAATAACTTCAAGGACTGGACCTCTATCTTGACCGAGCAAATGGATTTCATCGAAGACAATGAGTCCAACATTCTGGACATAAGATCTATTTTGCCAGTTTCTACTGATACCATCCCACTTTTCAGGAGTTGTAATGAGAATGTCAGATCTCTTAAGGGCATCAAGATCAGGAGTATAGTCACCAGTAAGTTCTAAGACCTTCTTTTGAAGAGGGCCATTTTCAAGACGTTCTTTCCAGTCGGCGAGTCTTTCTTTAGCAATGGCCTTCAAGGGCGCAATGTAGATAATTTTCTTCTCAGGATATTTGTTGAACATTCTTAGGATAGCTAGTTCAGCCATATTGGTCTTACCTGAACCTGTGGGAGCTCCGATCAAGACGTTATTGTCAGTGTGGTACAAGGCATGGAAGACTTGTGTTTGGACAGGGTTGAAGTAGTCAAACTTATAGAGTTTTTCGTAGACAGGATTGTTCAAAGCTGATTTAGGGAGGGGTTGAAGATCAAGGAGCCTTGTGTATTCCATGTGTTCTTGGTTGACGACTATGCTTTCCATATCAATTACTTCCTCATAAGTGGAGCCAATCCATCTGTCGGAGTCAACAACTATTCTGTAGGTTCTGTTGTTATCGTCTCTGTAGGGGATGAAGAATGAGATACTGACAGGAGTCTTTTCGAGGATGGATTTCTTGGGAATGTTGATTTGTTCAGCATGGAGAATATCAACTTCATCATCAACAATTACCCAGAAAGGTTCGACTCTATTATGCCATCTTGAGGTAAAGCTGAGTTCAACAGTGACATTCACGGTCATCTTGAGAATTGTTTGGGCGATAGGCCTGATATTCCACTCGACATTGAGCAAAGGAATGTATGAGGCGAACTTCTTGACAATTTGTCCTCTTCCTTTGAGGCCAATTAAGTTAGAAAGTTCATCAGCTTGGTAGGTACGAATATCATCAAGAGATGAGATACCAGCATTCATGAGTCTATCAACAAGATCTGTGGCCAAGAGGCCTTCCTTGCTTTCTTTTCTGGACTTCATGACACTGTAATTCGACATGTTATTCTCGTAGCAGAATTGGTATAGAGGGTTGTCATCAGGCATCATCTTGTTCTCGATAAGCTTGCACCAATAGAGGAGTCTGTGGACACAATGGGCCATGTTTTTCTTCATGCAGATTTCGAGCATACATCTTAGAATTCTCATGCAGTTCTGAACAATGTAAATTGTATCAGCCACAAGTGAGGAATTTTCATATTCGCAGTGCATTAAGTATCCCTGAATCAGGGCAAAGACTTTCTCATAATCTTCATAAACCTTTTCATGGGAGTCCTTTTCGATTCCTTTGTCTTGAGCAGTTGGCTTGTAGACATTTCCCAATTTAACGAAGAGTCCTTTCATCAGTTTGTTCATTTCGTCTTGTTCTTCTGGTCTTAGCTTGATATTCTCAAATTCTTTAGCCTTGCTCACAATGGTAAGAAGCTTTTCATCAGTAAGGAATATGGTATTATTTGCTAGAATATTATTAAAGAAAAAGTAAAATTATACATTTTTGCTTTTCATCTCCGATCTGAAGTTCCTTGCAGAAGTGCTCCATGGTTTCAGTCTTGATGTAGTAGTTACTTGCAATTCTTCCCAAATCAGTAGAATTCAAGAACATTGTCTTGGTATCATATCTGATCAGTCTCAGTTGGTTAAGTTGAGTAACAGTATCCATCAGAATCTTCTGGAGATAGTCCTCAACTTCGGCTTTCAAGCTAAGTTGATCTTTTCCTTTGAGTTCCAGTTTATAATTCGTTGGTCTTCTTAACAATCTAATATAGAAGAAAGTATATTTAAGCCATTCTTTTGCTTCCTGGATCGTGGAAACAGTTCCAAGGGAAATTTCTGCATTCAGAGCCTCTTTAATACTCTTTAGGAATTGAGACTCAATATCCATGGTGTTAGTCATCAGTCCCAGATAGTAATTGACTTTATCGTACTTAGTAATCAAAGTAGCCTCACCACTTGTATCGAATTGAGGTCTTCCTGCTCTACCAAAGATCTGCTGAATATCTAAGATACTCAAATCGACCATATTCTTGTTTGGTTCATAGACATCAGTTCCCTTGATGACAACAGCATGGGCAGGCAAGTTAACACCCCAAGCCAAAGTAGCAGTAGTAACTAGGACTCTTAGGTTTCCTTCTAAGAAGAGCTTCTCAACGATGTTACGATCTCTTCTGAGAAGACCGGCGTTATGGAAGCCAATACCATTAGGGCACAGCCTTGAGAGTTCTTTGTGCTTAATTCTTCCCATACTCTGGTCTCTATTGATTGCGTTGTACAATAAGGTGTGATCCTCACCTTCCTCCTTGAATTTCTCAAGAAGATAAATGGCGTATTTCATGGTTTCCTTTCTTGAGTGGACAAAGACCATAACTTGATTTTTATCGTTCAAATGTCTTCTGACAATTTCAAAGCAAATTTCATTCATAGTGTCTTCTATTCTCCTCTTCTGGGTTCTTCCCTTTCCTTTCTTCAAGTTAAATTCATCCTTGTCATAGTGGTGAGAAAGACTCTTGAACTCTTTGTATCCCTTATCTTCTTTTACACCGATAAATCTTTGATGGAGTGGGATGGGTCTATAGCTGGCATCAAATTGGAAGAATCCTTTGTCAGGATTGACTCTCAAAAATTGAGCAACATCAAGAGGATTGGGCAGAGTAGCAGAAAGACCAACCAATCTAACAGGAAGTTGGTTTCTTTCAATCATTCTCAGAGTTCTGGCAACAATACATTCCAAAACTGGACCTCTGTCATCGTTAAGAAGATGGATTTCATCAATAATAATTAACTTAAGCTTAGCAGTAATACCGTCTGATTTTCTAGTAATAACATCCCACTTTTCTGGGGTAGTAACAATGATATGAGTATCCTGGATTTCTTGCTTAGTCAATTGCATATCTCCTGTCAATTCCTTAACAAGGATCTTAAGGGGCTTTAACTTAGTTGAGAACTTATCAACAATTTCAGCAGCCAATGCTTTCATTGGGGAAATATAAATCATTTTGAAATCATTATCCTTGAGTGTCCAGGTCTGTTTGTCAATATGCTTTTCAATTTCGTGCATGATACAGAGCAAGGCAACGTTGGTCTTACCAGCACCAGTAGGTGCACAGACCAGCATATTTTCATCAGTATCGAAAGCTATACTCTTGACTTTAGTTTGAATGGGATTAAGGTATTTCATTCCAGTGAAGATCTTCTGAGCCCATTCTTCAAAAGAAGAGATAGGAATTAGCTCGCTCTCAGGGACTTTCTTGCCGTATTTTAGAGGAGGGGGGACATCGAAGAGAACATACTCATCAGTTTCTTTTCTCTAATTATTCAATATAATTTGCGTTTTTTATTACCTCTGTGTTCATAGGTAAGCAGGTTGCCATAATTTGTGGAGACATGTGTAAATAATCATATCTTCCTTGGTCGTCCACAGGGATTTCTTGTTTCCTAGGAGCCACCACTTGTTGTTTCTTAAGGCCTAGCTTTGATTCTCTCTTGAGTTCTTCTTCATCCATTCCCTAATAAATTACTCGTTTTTAAGTTATTTATTACCAAAAGGGCTAAGACTTCGTAGTTGGTCTGTCCTGCTAGTGATTCATCATAGGCAGCATATTCGCTGGATTGGAAATTCTTTCCATCGATTTTGACCCCAAAGTTGGATGGCCTTTCATACATAGGACCATCTTTTTTATTTTTGTCATTAGGTTTTGATTGTTGGATGTTAACAACTTCAAGGTACTTCACTATTTTTTCTCTATGCTCGACTAGGTAATGTGCTGCTTCGATATCGTTGAAGTACTCTGGGGACATAAATTTCGCAAAGAGAGATTCGTTGTCCAGGCCGGACTTTAAATCGCTCACAATATCGTTAAGGAATAGTGCCCAGAATTCTTTGTCGAAAATGAGGTGTTTAAACTTGTAGAAGAATTCCTTGAAGTGATTCTTAATATCCTCTATTCTGCTCATGCGTTCAGCATCTTCCTTCTGGTTGGTGTAGTTCACCTTAGTTTCTTCTTTTTTCTTTTTGATCACTGGCTGAGCTTCTTCCTCATCAGATGAAGGATCTTGTGCGAAAAATTCAGGATTGTTAACTTCTCTTAGAGCTGCGAAGGAATCGCCATAATCTTCACTTGCTCCAAATTCGGTATACAAAACTCCATCAATCTCAATGGGAATTCTTCTGATAGTACTAGATTGTTCATCGATGGACTCGAGAATTCTGAATAATGCATATATATTCTCAGACTTAATATTGAGCTTCTGGTCTGGGAAGAATTTGATGAGATCATTTCTGAAGTCGATTTCAAGGTTGTCTGACTTTGTATTCAGAGCGTGATAGATCCTATAGATTTCTGTAATGGTATACTGTTCATCCTGTTCTCCAGCCATCTTGAAGCCAAGATCAATAACTTTAGCTTTAAGGACCTTGAATAAATCAAGGTATTTCTTCTCAGATGCATGTGACAATCTATAGAGAATGTTCATTCTGTTTAGTCTGCTCTGAAGCTTGGGATTTGGCTTCTTTTTGCTTTCAAAGTAATCTTCGAAGTAAGATTGTCTCTCAGCTTCGACTTTTTTCCTAGAGTACTCAACTCCTTTATTATAACCCTGGATCTTTTTCCTTAAATAGAGAGTTAACCTGACGTTCTAACAGTTTTAAGACAGATTAGTCGATTTTTACATCATCTAGGTTGTACTTACTCAGGCCGAAAGACATCAGATCTTTTTAGTTAAATCAATAAAGATATATTAAATCTAAATCAGCTTCCAAACCTATAAGTACATTGATTAGCCCAATCACGATAACAAATCAGGTCAGGATCAGAAATCTGATCTCCAGATATTTGTCTGAAATTTTTCCTTCAATTCCAGTCCAATGGTGGGTTTACTTGGAAGAAAAAGTCACTTATTGAGAGAAATTTTATGTTTTCTTCCTTAACTAGGAGAGTTTTAGAGAGATGATATGAATTCCATACTCAATTGATACACATACGCATTCAAATTAATAGTTTAGTTTTCACTTGGAAGTGAAGGTAGTTCCGAGCAATCCCAAGAATTTGGCAATCAATTGTGGGTGTCCGGGCCATGCAGGGGAGGTGACGAGGTTTCCATCGACAATAGCCTCATCAACACCAATTTCCTTATAGGTTGCACCGCACATGGTGACTTCAGGATTAACAGCAGGGTAGCAAGTCAAAGTCTTTCCCTTAATACCTCCACAGGCAGTCAAGATTTGAATACCGTGGCAAACAGCAGCAATGGGCTTGTTGGTGTCAATGAAGTGCTTGGTGATTTCGAGGACTCTCTTGTTGAGTCTAAGGTATTCAGGAGCTCTTCCTCCTGGAATAACAATACCATCGTAATCTTCAGGCTTGACGGAATCGAAGTCATAGTTCAAGGCGAAGTTGTGACCTCTCTTTTCAGAGTAAGTTTGGTCACCTTCGAAGTCGTGGACAGCAGTCTTAACTGAATCTCCCTTCTTTTTGTTGGGGCAAACAGCATGGACTTCATGACCGACCATAAGCAACATTTGGAAAGGAACCATGACTTCGTAATCTTCAACGTAGTCACCAACGATCATCAAAATCTTCTTCTTCTTGAAGCCTTCCATCTCTAAGCCAAAAGATATTTTGCAAAAATAAATAATAATTATTAATTTGAACTTTTCGACTCCTATTTATACTCCAAAGGGAAATTTCTTCTAACGCGATTCTGTTGCTTTTCCTGTGATATGGCTGATACAAATTGATAATAGTTCACTGAATTTATAGGAGTGATAGTTTTAATGCTAATTCTTCATTCTGGCTTCTTAGAAGACGACAAACTACTGTACTAATAAGTTTTTCCTCATCAATTTTCTTGATATTTCACGGCTCAAATGTACAAGATTTAGACATAAATCATTAGAAGATCCCAGGGCTTTTGTGGTAGCTTTATTGAATGATGATATTCACTACTTTCTTTATTTCTATAAATTTCTATAAATAGGCTTAGCACCTCAAAACAAATTCAGAGCTTCAATGTGCTTAGAAAAGATCAATTCTCTATTAGATGAGTATATGGACACGAAAATTTTTGGAATTTTCTATTCTAGAATTGTTTTCTCTATTTTTTTCTGTTGTTTAACTTCTAATCATCAGAATACTATCAAGAAATTGACATCTATAAGAATTGGCTTCCTACCACCTTTCTGTGTTGTCCTAATAGTAAAAAGCGGGAATCTGGAGCCAAGAGTGTTAGGATATTCATTTTAGAATTTTGTGCAAGTATTTCACAATTTATCTCCACTGAAAATTAAATTCATGATTGGAGACATTTATGGGAGAATGTAGTTCATATCATCAGGAAAAGTAGGTTCCCTTACTCCTTTTTCTCTCAACCTTCTCCTAACAAAGCTGAGAACCAAATAGTTGGAGTGTATCAGTTATTGGGATAAGAACTCTCTGAAACATTGCATTAACACCTAATCTATATTAAACACATTTTGCTCTCTTCTTAGTCATTATTCTAGGAGAATAATAACTATTGATTACTCTCTTGTAGTGGAGAGGTCTGCACATTTTCTTACAGTTAGAATTTATGTCTTACTTTGCCATATAAATAATTTCATTGCATATTTTGAGCTGCTGTTTGATAGGTTTCTAGAAGAACCTCTAATGATCTCTAAGGCAACAATAAGGCCTCGGATTTGAGTAATGCACTGGGTAATATTCTGCGATATTTTAAAATATATTTCTAAGATTTTAAGAGGTAATTGATAGTCTTCCATGATATTACATATCATTAATGCGAGCAACATCTTCGGTAGAGTTTGTGACTTAGATATAGCACAAATTTCAACAGTTCACGCCTCAAAATTAATGCTAAGTACTCAGCTAAAAAAAAATGATCAAATTCAGAAATTTTTGGAACATTCTGTACATCCAGACTTCATTCTATTATGATATTTCGATACAACGCAATATAAATCAATATAACATATAGATAGTTAAAGTCATATATCTCAATTTAAGCAAATGCATTTAATTCTTCAAGAGGCAAACATGCTAAACTACTTGAAACAAGTTTAAAGATCTCAGGCTTATCCTGTTAAAGATTAGAATTGAATCATCCAATTCTTTACCTTATAGAAATTTATGAAGGCATTCATGAAAGCCACAATCTTTTTATTTTCCTTGATTTTACTTCTGAGAATCTCACTGTTTTGAGAAAGCGTAGAGATCAATAATATGACATCAATTGCATATTGGTAGTCATCTATTCTTATGTTCTCAACCAGGGCAGAGATGAACTCAAACTGCCCATGTTGAAGGCTCTCATATTCTTTTATACTGGCGACAAGATTATCCATAGCTTTAACTAGAATGTTACATAATGAATTATTGAAAATTACTCTTTGAGCTGAGAATTCTGAACAATTTGATCATATTGCTTGAAATAAGATCATCGTCAAGGTAAACATGGAGCAAGTAGATGAACTTGTAACAGAATTTCTGAGAGCTATAATTCAAGAAAAATATATCTAATTGGTTAAAATCTCTTATCCAAAGTTCTTACCATTTTGAGAAGTATTTAGAATGAGCTTTAAAGCATAGTCCATAATCAAATTGGAATAGTCATATTTGTCTATGACGTTGTAGAGAAGAATATAGAAGTCCTTTTCTTTCTCCAAAGATGATCTCACAAAATCTATAGAAATAAATAAAATAAACCCAAAATATAATACCATAAGCATTGACATTGGTTAGGAATCCTAACACAGTCTTGATCAATTTAGGACTGTCAAAGTACGCAATAGCAATCTTAATAACATCATTAATCATTCCTTGGTTCAACAAGGTCTCAGTTGTATTTTCTAAAACTCAATAACTAATTTCTAATTCATACTGTCCAAGGCTATAGCACCCACTAGCCCTGCCAATTCTTTAAGTAAGAAGGAATGTGTTTCCTTAGCCTCTGTAATTTCCTCATTATAGCACTTAGGAACCTTAAAGATGTATTTCAGGAATCTCTCAATAGTAAGAATTCTGAAATTAGGGCTTGCTGCAAATCTTCTAATAATAGCCAAGCAGACTCCCACACAACGAACATACTCCAGGTATTGGGGATCATCTGATCTGATAACTTCCATCAACTCTAAGGTTTCTTCGAGCAGTCTCATTAGATCCTTATTCTTAAGGCAATCTTCAATAACCTCATCTATTGATTATTGAACAAAGATTTCTTTAGTTTACCTGTTCCAGTTGAGAACTTCCAAATGGCATTGAAAGAGAGTTCCAAGTCCTTCAAAGAGTGTTTGAAGGTTGAGATCTTTCTCGTCTTGGGGCTCAAATATTTTTTAATATTATTCATAGCAACTTTTATTCTCTGACCAAGAATAGGAAGATGTCCAGAACACCATAATACAAGTCTTCCATCATCTAAGGTTTAAGCTAAAATTTTACAATTAAATTACTAGTCTCTGACAAATTTGCGAAAGTACAGATAGCACCTTGTAGCAAATTCAGATCTTGGGAAGTTGCAATGACACCCTTAATATACTCATATCCTTTTTTCTTGATCATATAATCTTGATTTTTCTTGTTGTGATAGGTTAATTTAGCAGTGGTGTGGAGGAGATGAGCGCAAATTTGAATATCAATCTCTGTTAGGGATGCAGCGCTTTCAACGACATCCTTGAAGATCTTCAGGATCATCTTCAAGAATTTTTTCTTTCTGATGATATTTTGCACTTTTTCTGGAGAGTTAACGCTAAGAAACGCAAAAATTTTACTGTCAATTGAGTAAATTGAGATAATTGGTAAAACCAATATCAATAGGTTCTTGTGAGTAATATGCATCTTTTTCGCAACCATATTCTCAATCAACGATAGGCCAACTTGAATAATGTCAAAGCTTAGTAATGGGTTATCAATCAAGATTTCCTTATCGTCTTCAAACCCCTCTAAATCTGACTTTGCGATGGTCTTTGGGTCTTTCTCGTCCAGTTTATCATTTGTTTTGTAGTAATCTATAGATAGTTAATAATCTCCTATTTCAATATCACCATTCAAATCAAACTCCAATGTGAAGCCAACCTCCTCATACAAATTTATAATGGTTCTGAAGACAAAAGGTAGATATGGGGAAGAAAAATTAGTCTTGATCCATCCTGCTAAGGTTGTGCACATCTTTGAGATGTCCAAACCTAATTTATTCTTATTATTTCTGTAATACAACAATAAGATTTTTGCACTTTTATCCACATCTTCATTACCTACAATGTCATTCAGTGCACAGATTTTATACTCTTATTTGGAGTTGTTATTGTTGTGTAGAAGTCTTCAAACTTATCCATAACAAAATAAAGTTTAATTATTCAAAATAACAGGTCCGTTTCTAGTTTGGAACGACAATGATATAATACATAGAATATACATTAATTATCCACAGAAGTTCATATCTGGCCCCAGCAGAATTATCCATAATTTCTCACTTTACCTTAGTACTTATCCAAGATTTTACTAGGAGGTGATATGGTAAAATGGATATAATTTACTTGACAATTTTATACTTTGTGTAGACTTCATTCAGCTTTGCCTTATGTATTTCTTGCTTTAATTGCTCATTTCGATTCTGCATTTCAGATATATCTTTAAACAATTCTTTTTCAGCATCACTGAAGAAGCTAATTTTCTTTATTTTTTGGATATTTTGCTCTGCAAATAAAGCTTTCAAATTCTCTGGCAATAATGGACTGTCTGCATTCGCCATTTTCTTTATTTGATCAGGTGAAAATAAATGAGACACTATTATTTGAACATTTTTTGATAAGTCTCTAACCTGTTGAAAGCCTATGAAGGACTCCTGCCACGACAACCATCATAAAGCCGTTAATTTTATTTAGCATGCGAAATCTTGGGTTTCTGTTGAACAACATACCAGAAAATACTCAATATGAAAATTTGTTAAACTCAATAAATTAAAGCAAAATAGATATTACTTATTAGAGAAAAGAACAGTGTCCCTGACATTATTGAAGACAGACTCAATGTTCTTATTAATAGTTTTTGTCTCTTTTCGAATCTTTTTGAGCTCTCCATGAGAAATTTCATAGTTGTTCAGTTTCTCAGAAATTTGAATTGGGTCTGGATGCAGAGGTAAATCAGCATTTCTATCAGGCATGTCCCTTACTTCATAATACTTTTTCCTATTGAAGCTCCTCAGCCTTTTGAGGTAGCTGATTTCCTTTTGTTTTAGCTCATTATGGGTATTCATAATATCCTCTTCAAGGCTATGCAAATTCTGTACTTTATATTGAATGATTGCTTCCGTCAGATAGTCAAGAACTCTCTTGAAAGAATTCACTCTATCGTAATTTATCGTAGAAGAAACCTGATACAGTGATCTCTGTGAAGAGACAATCGATGATGATTCGTATTCCGTTGTATTATTACAACCTTTTTGAACCATCTGATTATAGATCCTGGTCTTTAGAGGCTGATTCTTAGGAAATTTGCCGAAAAATAAATCCAGGGCATTTTCTTCTTTTAAGCGCTGCTTCACGAGATTCACTAATTCTTTGCTCTTAGAAGCTGTTTGATTAAAAAGGTTGAACTGCTTCACTATATTCTCAGAGAGATTTCTCAAGGCTTCTTCGTCTCTTTCTGTGGGCAGGAAATTCCGAGCATGTCCATTTTCAATTGTGCTTTCTTTAGAAAATACTCCACTCTTCAACGCCAAAGATTTTTGGATTTTAAGTGATTTCTCACTCCTGGGTGAAACCAGGTCTTTAAATCTGGGAGAGGAAATATTTCTAGAATTAGCTTGAAGTATAGAAGACCATTCATCAATATTCCTAGGCGAATTGGGATTGGAGGATTTCATTCCTTGAATAAAAGTTAAGACAGTTCTAATTTTTCTTCTGAATCTATCCGTATTTCTCGGCGATTCGCCAACTAATTCTGGTCTCACCAATCTCTTCAAATCTGTTGGAAGGTAATTGTCAAATTGCAGACCTCTTTCTAATTGCCTTCTAAGCTTTTCTTCCTCAAGATCCTTAGCCCTATCGCTCAATTTGTTCACAAATGATTTTGGAGCAGGATAGTCCTGAAGATAATTCAAATAAGCCTCGAGTTGTTGAGTCCTTGTTGGCTCACTTTTCTTTGGGATTTTTTTAGGGGAGATAGTATACAGCTTTCCTTTAGGAACCGGGTTAAGTCTTTCTCCCAGGAGCTTCCTGAGCTTGACATGTACTTCTTTGAGGATTATTGTATCTTTATATGGAATTTCATGAATAAATTCGGGATCAACTTCAGTGTTGAGGTAGTTTGTGTGGGATAGAGTTGATTGGAGGATTCTGTTTGAATTGGGAGGGCTTTTGGATTTGAATTGAGATGTTCTTGGAGTTTCGGAAGTCTGATCGTCTATGGAGGTCAAATAGAAATCATTCTTATCAGAGTAAGGATTTTTCTTTGTGCTGATGTAGAATTTTGTCGGAGAACTAATCCTCGGCAGCATCTAAGTACCTTTTCTTAAATTGTCAATAATAAATTTTCGCTAATAAAATTTCGCACTAAGATATATTAGAGTTAGCAACGAACATGAAGCGAAATTAAGGGTAGGAGAATTTTTTGCTATTTGAGTCTTCGATGTTCCAGTCAGCAGGAAACGAAAATTTAAACCTGGAAACACAGAATACAAACGATATTTATTTTATAGACTTAGTTATATCGACAATGATATCCAAAACAAAACCAGCGGCAAAACTGAGTGTGTAATAGTACACAATACTAAATCCTAGAAATTTCACCAGTTTAATTTTTTAATCCCTTTGCATGTAATACTCCAAAAATATTGAACCCAGTTGCATTTTCGACATTTTCTGGTTATCTTTGAAGGCATCTATTTTCTGGATTTCCTTGGCAACGTCCTCGCCAATTTCATTAAGTGCGCTCAAGATATCCTCTTTAGATAACTCTTTTTCAGTTTTTGCAGGATCGTCCTTTATAACACAAATTTTTTGGATTTCTCTCCTGTTAGGCTCAATATAAATAGCAAAATGATTTCCCAAGTCAAGTTCTGCATCGATGGTCACTCTGTTGATTTTTTGTTCATTATTGCAGAATATATTCCTATAGTCCAATAGATACAAATTCAAAGACTCCAAAAAGTGGTCTTCAAGGGACTCATCTCTCTGAGAACCGCTTCTTGCTGACTTTCTTTTAAGCTCAGCTTCCTCTTGTTGAAGTGCTAGGAGCTCTTCGTATTTAGCGGAAAGAACCTTCCTCTTTTCTATTATTTGATTGTTTAGGGAGTTAAAAAGAGAATGTTGTTGAGCTTCGTAACTGTTTAGCTTGCCAATAGCATCAAGATAGTCTTCGGCAGACTTGAAGTCGTCATAGTTAATTTGGAGAGTATTGTGTGTGAAGAAAGTTTCCATCAAATTTGAATTTTAAATTGATATATTCGAGCTAACTATTCTCAAATATAGTTTATTAGACAGAAAATAAAGTCTATTCACTTATAATGGTTGACGCACTAACTCGATTCTGCACCGTCTGTTTCTCAGAGACCTATGATTGCTCAGTAAAGGTCATTGAGATTTGTAAATGGAATATCTCTTCCATAAAAGGATACTTTAACAACCGACGTAACAAAGCCCAGCTCAAAAAGAAAATGAAACATGCTAATTCCTATTCCGAATGGAAGACCTACGCCAATGAATATGATCAGATGAAGGATATCCAAATTTGGAAAGAAACTCAAGAGACTAGCTTGTACGACTGGCAGTATATAAAGACCTTGACAGGTTTCCTCAGAGAGGCAAGAGAGAATAACGACTACAAAAAAGTAATGCTTCTAATTCGCTCCAATGCAGTGCGAAACATAGCAAATATACTCAATCCTCCATTATACTCAAAATCTTTTATCGGAACTAAACATCTCATTGAAGACTTTCAAAAAGAAGTAAGGTATAAAAATAGCTATATAATAACTTTTGGTAGATGGTTGTCTGCCTAGAGTATATCTGTGGTCTCGGTGACGAAGAACTTTCCAGAGAGAAGAAATTTGAATTCTTTAGCGAGACTCGACATGCATTTGGTAGAACCGCTTTGATATTTAGTGGTGGAGCCAATATGGGTCTCTACCATTATGGTGTGGCAAAATGTCTCTTTGAGGAAGGTCTATTTCCTCGTATCATAGCTGGTTCATCGATTGGAAGCATATTCGCCAGTTTTATCTGTACCAAGAGAATGGACGAGCTACCAGATTTCCTTAACCCTGATCGGATAAACCTGCAAGCTTTCTATAAGCGTGACTCGAAAAAGTCCTTTATTAGAAAGTTAATGAGGCTTTTTAGTGAAGGCCACTTCTTGGACAATGAAGTCATTAAAGAGTTTATGAGAGATAATATTGGGGATGTCACTTTCCAAGAGGCCTATGACAGGACCGGATGGATATTGAACATTACTGCAACAGGATATGGGGAGCATGATGGATATAGACTTCTTAATTACCTAACTGCTCCTAATGTCTTAATTTGGAGTGCTGTTTGTGCTAGCTGTGCTATTCCTTATATCTACGGGCCCGCAATTCTCTATTGCAAGAATGAAGAGGGACAGATTGAACCATATATCCCAGGGAATAGAAAGTTTGTTGATGGCTCAATTGGAGCTGACTTGCCTATGCAAAATCTCTCCGAGCTTTTTAACGTTAACTATTTCATCGTTTCTCAAACAAACCCTTGGGTTGTTCCTTTCATGAATCACAGTGAGTCATACCGCCACAGCAAGAGAGCCATTATTTTCAGAGCCTGGGAATTTATTAAGGACTTCATAGGCTCTGAAATCAAACACAGAATAAACCAGCTTGAAAAGCTTGGCATACTCTCTAGTGCAATAGCAAGATATGTCAACCTGATTACCCAGCAATATGGTGGTCATGTGACCATCTGGCCTCACCCTACACTGAATGACTTTATCCACCTTTTGGATAACCCAACCCACGAAATGCTCAGACGCTGTCTAATTAAAGGAGCAACCAGGGTTTATCATAAGGTGAACCATATTGCATCTGTGTTGGTTGTGGAAAGAGCCTTAGAGAGAAATTATGTGAAAGCAAAAATTTTGCATGAGAGACCTGCAGTTAGGCTATATAAGGGTGTAGGTGAGGCAAACCATGAAGAGAGCACTGAAAGTAACGAGAATGACACTCACCCGGATACTTTGTTTGATGATGTTGACTATATGCCTAGAAACTCGATTGGTTATGAAAGGAAAACCCAGGCTCATCATCCTGATATTCATGTTCATTCTGGAGAGCATCTTCAAAATGAAAGACTGACTTCTCTTGGGTTGTTCAAGTACGTTGAGGAGCAATAAGTAATTTCAGAATTTTGACGATTAAATCATCCTGACTAGTTGAATTAGGGTTATCTTAATGTGTATTTCTACTCTTTTATTGAGATCAACTCTTATCAAATTTATGTGTTTTTTGCAAAGAGGCTTCTAAATTTAGGCTATCCCAAATTTAAGCATAGAACTTCGATAATTAGCAACCACTTTATATCAAAAATGAACTAGAGCTTCTATTCACACTCCTGGTCCGACCTCGAGATCCTTCGGTGGAGTGAAAACCCAGAACTAGGTTGACTAATAATACTCACAAGGGTTCTACTAACGCGCAGCCAAATCAAAGCCAAAATGATGCATATGTTGGAAGTGCTATTTTGGTGTTGCTTGAACCAAGAAGTGATAGGGTTTTCATTCATAATGTATCCTATGGAAATTATTAGTTTTAAGTTATTAAATTATTTTATATTCAAGAGAGAACAAATACGCATAGAGCATGCAAGACAACAGTGGTAGAAACTCCTTCTTTGATGACGACGATGTCAATATCAAGTTTGAATTTCGCAAGCCAGAAAAGAAAGATCAGAACTTGCTTAATCTCCCACCAACATTGAAAGATTATTTATTAAAGCAATCCCCTGCATCACCCACACCTCAGCAAGGATACTATACACTCCATGAAAGGCTTATGGCCTATTACAAGGTATAAGAAATTTGCTCTCTTTGTTTTATAATCATAGAATAATACCTCTAAAATACCAGAATTAGTTATTGACCTTGCTCATTCTAGACTTAAGACATTATCACCAAATGGAACCAACAATAATTATGGTTTTTCAGTTACTAAAAATGGAAGCACTTATGAATTCTATTCCCCTGACAAAGGCATTATCGAAAACTGGCAAAACGCTCTTAGAAATGTCTGCGTCTTGACAACTTTCCATGATGAATATAAAGCCTTGAAGATGATCGGAAGGGGAAGCTTTGCCAAGGTAAACCACGCATAACTGTCGGTTAATTTGCCTAGGTTTATCTTGTTGAATCAAAAAGTACAGGGAAATTGTATGCTGTCAAAGCCTTTACTAAAGAAAGCATTATCATTTCAAACAAGTCCAACGCCAAGGTAAGCAATTTCCTCGAAACGCAACTTTGCTTGAAAATTCTATCTTTTTCCCTATTTCTCTATGATCAATTTATTAATTACTTAGCCTTCAATGTTAAATGAAATTGATATAATGAGAGCATTGGACCATGAAAATGTCATTAAGCTATATGAAGTATATGAAACTGAAAAGTCCATCTACTTGGTTTTGGAACTAATCCAAGGAAAATCCTTGCAGGAAATCTTAAAGAAATCAACATTTAGAGAAGAGTACTCTGAAGTCAAAGTCATCAATATGATTCGTTCTATTCTCGATGCCCTTGCCTATTTGGCTGCCAAGGGTATCATGCACAGAGACTTAAAGCCCGACAATATCCTTCTGGATAAAGGAGACAAAATCAAAATTGTCGATTTCGGACTTGCTACATTCATTGATGTCCCTGAGTATATTTTCAAAAAATGCGGTACACCTGGCTACATTGCTCCAGAAGTCTTCAAATACGACCAAAAGAACCCAGCCACTGCTTACGATGACCATTGTGATGTATTCAGTGCAGGAGCAATCCTCTTCTATATGTACAATTCCTCTGCAAGAGAATAATTTCTAGGCTCTTTGGCTTCCCATTCTTCGAGGGCTCCAACGCTTCTGAAATCTTGAAGTTAAACAGAAAGTTCACCACAGAATTCGAGGCTCTCCAAACCTTAAGACAAGAAATAAAGAATCCTAATAGCAAAATCAATAAGGATGGTATTCCCTATCTGATTATTCGCTAATTTGCAAGGTCTCAACTTATGTCTTCAACTTCTTGAATTTGACCAAAAGAAAAGAATTAGTGCCGCTCAAGCTTTGAATCATCCCTACTTTGTTCCTATTCCAAGCGAAATGCATAAAATTGCTGGATCAAATGAATCTGTTTCTGATGCTTTATCTAGATACAACCAGTACGAACTCTTAATATTCAATATAATATATCTAGAAACGGAAACTTCTCTCCTAAGTTGACACCTAAGCGTACTCAAGACGAGCTTTTGAAACAATTGAAGACCATGTCACCCGAAAAGCCTTCTTCCATTCACAAAGCCGACAGATTTGCTGAGAAAGACTCCTTATATCTTGATATGGGTAAGCCTGAACTTAACGGAAGAACTGACACCTTGACCAATGGATCTCAAAATAACTCCTTATTATTGCAAAGAGACCCCTCTAGCAATGCTAACGTTGGATCAGGATCCCTTTCTGCTTTTGCCAAAGGAGGCTTGAGTGATCAAAAGAAAGCTGGACAAAACAAAAGCTTCAAGAGTCCTGGTGGTCAAAGCTTCTTGAAGGCTGCTATCTTCAGAAATATGGAAAAGAATAGAGAATTAGGGGATGAATCCAAGGAAGATCCTAGTCCTTTGAGAGACAAGGAAGATTTCTCTCAAAAGGAAAGAAGATTCAGTGAACATACACCAAAGACCAATGATCTATATAGCCCCTTTCATCGTAGATCTAGCAGCCCTGAAACTGATGATATTTCAAATGAGAACCCACAGGTTCAGCTGAATGTGGAGAAAATTAAAATAGGAACTCCTGATAAGCATCCAAGCAAGATGCTTACAAGCTCAGGTACCAGAAGATTTACACCTTTCGGCCAGAAATGAGCCTAGGTATTACTTTTTTATTGTGTTTTACAGCCGAATTGATCTTTTCGTTCATCTTCATATTAACTCAATATTGTTTCCATAGCAGAGTATCCATGTAACCTGAGTGAGATTGTTTCTGTCAAACAGTTCTCAAGCATAAGAAAGATACATGAAAGTTTGCAATTTATAAGCTGATAAAATTTATAGATCGCTGAATTGTTAAATTTTTATTTTTCGAAAAGTAAGAAAGGAAATGTCTGAAAGACTGCATGCTTCAGCAACCTTGATCCAGAAAGTGTACAGAGGTTATCAGAAACGCAAGCTCTATGAAAAGCTGCTAATGGAAAAAATTATCAAAGTACTCCTTTGTTCAAACTGTTATAAATTTAGGAAGAAGAAGAAAGATATGAATTAGAGCGAAAGAGAGTTGAAGAAGGATTAAGAGAAATGGACTCAATAATATCAAGAGGTAAAATGATAATGATTTCCATAACGTTCAGATCGCTGGGAGATAGAAGAAGCCAACTTGAGTACTGAGAGACCTTCTGTGTTTGGATTCAACTCTTTTGTGGGAAAAGTAATATATGATTTTGTCATCTAAACGATAGGACAATTCTAGCTTTGATATGAGACTAAAGGAACATTTAGAATTTCTTCATTCAAAGTTACCAGAAGACAATAAAAGGCATTTCCCACCTATTTCCGAAGAGAAGGAAAATCCCAAAACTTCCAGATTTGAATCGCCTGCTACCACATATAGATATGATGCCTCTACAAGTACATCTCGGAAGCGAACTGATAGTAAATTCACTCCTGAAAAAATTCCAAACGTCAAACTGTTGGCGCTACCACTTCAAGAGTGTAGGTATGGAATATCTTGATATAAGTGTGATTTTTGGATAGAATATTAAATTTTGCTCCAACTAGTGAGAGACTAAGGAAGCCTGTTCTATATGAGTTTGACATATACATTAGAGTAGTTTTAACTAGATTTAATATGACAAAAGTAGGCTGCAATCGAGATACAGAGGTTATGGAGAGGATATATTGTTAGAAACAGGATTTTCAGCTTGAAACAATTCAAGAGAGTATTTAGGCAAATATTTTTCTAAGATTAGGCAATTATCAAAGTTCAGAGACTATTCAGAAAGAGGAAAGAAAACAAGGTGAAGAAAATCAAGCAAAATTTAAGGGTTTTGCAATTACATGAGAAGAAAGTTGAGAAATACTTAAAAGACTTCGATTTGGTATGTCTCCTCCCGATCTAATAACTTGTCTAGTGCTATGAGAAGCTTTCAAATTTGTACTCACATCCAAAAATCAAAAACATCATCCAGACATCCAAATCTCAGCTAATCTCCCATTTGGAGGAGTATTTGAGAAAACCAGAGAATATGCGGGTTGGCAGGTAAAGTTTGAGGCAAGGAGAATAATTTATAAAACTAGAAAAGAGTCCTTTACTCAAACCGGGAGCCAAATATTCATCAGTCCTCTGTTTTATGACAGAAACATTGCTGGTTTCTCTCCACTTCGTGACAGAAAGCTTTACAACAGGGCTCTGAAACCTTCAAGCTCAATTGTTGAGGCATTTTCATCTAATCAGGACTCGACCTTCTTTAACTCCTATGAAACTCAGAGAAACGATAGCACTCAAGCCTATCCTCATCAAGATGTACGAAAGTATGTAGTTTTATCTAAAATTCTAAGAGTTCTTGTTGTTGTCCCAAAGATGAGATTATTCATGAGTTAAGGAGAGAAATAGAGAGCTTAAAGGAGAATTTAAAGGAGAGCGAGTTTAAACACTCAAAAGATGTCCTCAGCTTGAAGTCTAAGCTGAAGAAAATGAAGGATTCGGTGGCACAAAATGGAAAGGTAAGGTTTATTTTACATCCATAAATCCCCCAGAAAATTGAGCAGATCATTAAGGAAGCAGAAAAATACAATAAAGAAAGGGGATACAAGAATCCTCACGAAGCCATAAAGTCTATAAAGAGGAGATTAGACTCCGCGTTGGACGGTAATTCTATAACTGCCTATTTTAAAAATTAGATCATGGCAAAATATTAACTGAAATCACGTCTGAGAGCGATGATCAGAGCGACTTTGGACTCTATACTTTCAATAAATAATGTTATCTATGTGAGGCTTGAGAAAAAATTAGGGTTTTTCTCTGTTTTAGATAGGTTGCTTGTTTTTTTGGTAAGTTCATAACAGATCCCAATTTATTACATGAAGGTAATAAATTTGTCTGGGGTGTTTTCTGCATATTTCTATGCTCCGTACAACTCTAACTCTGTAAACTAGGCTTTTAATTTCTATTCTGTCCTCATCCATGTTCATTGTTTGTGAGAGACTAGGTTGGTACGTGAGATTATGTAGAGTGCCATAACAAAAAATATAAAGCCGACCCAGTGCAGTTGCATTTTGGGTTAGTTTTTGTGTTGTGATAGGGGTATTTCTTGAAATCCTGTATAAGAAGCAAGAGTAACTCATGACAAAGGGCGAAAAGGTTTAGTTGTGTTTGGAATATAAATATGCTTTGATGTGTTGTTTAATAGAAAACTTAGCTTTCCTCAACTTGGAGGTATGAAAGTTGTTAGTAGGTTGGTAAGGAATTTTTCTGATTGGATTCTTGACTCTACTAGGTTCCAAACTGATAGAGTCATCATTCTTCATAACAGAATCTTCACAATTTCCAGCCCCTCTCTTCTCAACACAATCAATAAAACCAGAAGGAAGGAACAGATCTGGCATTTCAAAGCAAGGATCCTCCATTGGCCTAGTAAAGTTTTATTAAAAAGTTCATGATTTTTCTACTTCATATATGGAGTTGTTGGCACTGTTGATTTAAGTGTCTCAAAAGTGTTCCAATTGATCGTTCCGTTGTCTCTGGCTTCAGATTCCATATTAAAGTCCTTCTGATAGCTTATTTGGCTATCCTCTGACTCAATCCGACCGCTATTCATATTTAAATTATATAAACAATGAGTCATTGTTTTATAACTAGGACATCAGATTGATATTAAAAGCAAGATAAACCAATACAAAGTAAAGATTCATAAAATATACTGCTGGAACATTCTAGAACAAAAGTCATCTAATCGAGGGCTTTATCAACACCCATTTTCGATGTAAAAGAAGCCCCGAAATGTCCTGTACTAATTAATTTTTAATCCCTTTTTTTGAATTACGCGGTTGTATTTTGGAACACTCTTTCAGTTACCTAAAACACTACAAATTCGAAATACTAACATATAACTAGAACATGAAGATCGATTAATCTTCATTCATACCAAGCAAGTCATATTCTTTTACCCCAAAAATGCTATTCCTTATCTTTGCGAAATCTATCTTAGTATCCTTTGGAATCTTTAATTTTGAAAAGTCAATCCTACTTCCCCATCGTCCCACAGGAATCTCATCAATATCTTTGCCATCAAGGATCTGCTTCTCAGGTTTCTTCTCTATATCCAGATTTTCGAGTGGTTTTTCAGTTACTTCAAAAACGTATTTGAAGTCCAACCAAAGCTCTATCACCTTGTAGGTCGGAGGTGGCAACACCCACCGGATACCTAGTTGCTCATAGTAGTCATTCTGTTGTAATATGAATTCTTTGATCTTAGATCGAATATGCAGGCTCCTTTGATTTTTCGATGCCACAATTTCAACCCCATATGACAAGAAGCCTAATAAAGTGGCTAATAGAACAAAGTGAGAGATCACCAAGTGTCCCATGAAACCAGCAATTACTCCAAATAAGAATAGAATTACAGTTATCACTATCAAAACTGTTAACCTTTTTCTTGTTTGATCTTCTTTTAGTTCGTGGCCAAGTCGGCTTTCTAGCAAGAGGAAAAACTTGTCCACCTCGGTCTTTGCTATATAGCCATCAGTCATGTCAACGTGATAGATATTTCTGTTATAGGTGCGTTCTTTTTCGTTGAATTCAAAGCGAATAACATTTTTATCTGAGAAGTTTCTCTCGTCAATTATTTTATAGAAAGCTTCAGGATGTTCTTTTTCTTTGAAAAGCAAATCCAATTCTATCCAGTAAGGGTGGTCCTGGGGGGCTCTCCATTTTAATTCTCCTTTTTGTGCGAGAATGATATTTTCTTGTTCAATAAATCCAGAAATTTGAAGCTGAACATTCTTTTCATTTCTATGCGCTTTTACATAGAGTATTATTATTCCTGCAGCACACCATATTAAGGAGATCGTTTGCAGGATCCATCTCCCAATTACCTCAGAAATCTGATAAAGAAATCCTGATTCTTCTTGTGCAAAGAGTCGGATGGCCCCTCCAGTAACAAAAAGCACCAGAGGTACAATTACTAATATTCTTATTTGGCGATTTATGTATTCGGGACTTAGCGTGTTTATATCGAGAACAGTCTTGTACAATTTGTCAAAAAATAATACTAAATCGTAATCCGGGAGCTTTTCTGCCACAAGAGAACTTTTAAATCCGGACACGTCGTACTTGTTTTGAAAGAAATCAAATGGGAAAACTATCTTTCCATAATTAGAAACAGGGAACGCAGAGTTCGAAAAGAGAATTTTTTCTTGAAAAGCTGTTAATGGAAATATCTTAAAATTTTCCATTGAGAAAATTATTTCCCAAGTCCTAGCTTACTAATTTGGGGTCTCATTTCCCTTAGTCTTTTTTCTCAATTTTTCGTCTTTTATAGAATACTGAAAATAGTGACCTTCATCCATTCCACATTTTTTGATCATCCTGGACCTCAACATTAATAACTGCGGTCCTTTGGTCTAGTGGTATGATTCCTCCTTAGGGAGGAGGAGGTCCCGGGTTCAATCCCCGGAAGGGCCCTTTTTTTAATTTTTATTATTTCTATTCTTTAAGTCCAATTCTCGGTAACTATTTCCAGGATCAGCTTAATATCTTATCAATATTTACTGGGAAGGAATGCATATTTATTCTATCTATTTTTGAAGCAAATATAATTTACACACAATAGAATTCATTACACTATTTATGAAATCTATGACCAAGATACGAAACTTTATTGGTTTTACTTGAAATCGTCTTCATCGTCTGGTAACACAGATTGTAATGCCAGCTAATGATCTTTCTCTAATTCTTGGATAAGATCCTTGCTCATAATAATTTCAGGGGGTAGTGTTGCTGGAGCTTCTACAAGATAGAGGTTAGGATCCTTGACAAGCATCTTGAGAATCCAGAGGAACGGCTTCTCAAACTGATAGTTTGATTTAGCTGAAACATCATAATATTGGAGATTTCTTCTCCTATGATATGTGATTTCTCTGGCCTTGATTTTTCTGTCTTTGCAGTCAACTTTGTTCCCAATCAGGCAAACTGGTACATCTCCAACTATCCTTCTGAAATCCTTGTGCCATTTGGGGATATTCTTATAAGTGATTCTTGCAGTCACATCAAACATTAAAAGCCCACAGTCAGCACCGACATAATATCCTTCTCGAAGTCCTCCCAGCTTTTCTTGGCCTGCTGTGTCCCAAATATTCAATTTAATGGGTCCATAGTTTGTGTGAAAAGTAATTGAGCTCACATCGACTCCTTGGGTAGCAATATATTTCTTCTCAAATTCTCCTGTTAAATGTCTTTTGACAAAAGTTGTCTTCCCGACTCCTCCATCTCCAATAAGGACCAGCTTGAATTCAGCTACAGGAGCATCTTGAACGTTTCGGTTATTAGCAACTTTGAAACCTTGAAATATTTTTCGTTTGTTTTGAAATTATTTACAAGTTCTGCTCGAAAACCGCTTTTTATAGTATATGCTTCCTATCAATTCTGATTCAGCAGGCCAATATATCGCTGTTATTATTCTATAATTTCTAATATTAAAATTTTCTAAGAAAAAATTAAAATCCTCAGTATGGGAGAAATACCCCAGAGGCAATTTCTCAATAATTCCAGCTTTTAGACATCTCGAATTGAGAAGATCTTCTGAAGTTCTGGTTACTGTCATAATGAGACATGCTTATATGTGTCAACTTTCTTAATTCGCTTAGGACTCGAGGGGGACAAGTTATTTTCCATTCTCTTGATGTACGGATTTTATAAACAAATAACAGAAATTGAGAAATTTAGACTGATAAGAAACCAAATCAGATCATTCTTATTTCATGAAATAGATTGATCAGATGGCAACAAGTTGGTGAGAGTAGTTTACAAGGAATGACGTTAACACTTTATTTGATTATATTGAGGTTCAGGGAATTATTCTCTATTTTATTTGTTTCTAGATGGTTTGTCATATATGAATTCTTCCTGGAAGAAGTCTTTGTTAGACAGAATATTCAATAAAATATCCAGATTTTTGTTAAAATTATTGCTTTTGTTGGAAAATGGAAGAAAAATCCACCTATGAGAGTTATGGATACAAGGGAGTTCTACTAGACATGGCATTCAAGGCATATCTGCAATACAATTTTGTTTATCAAACCGATGAGCTTGCATATGTGCTGTTTGATCAATTTTATTTGACTCCATGGGTTAAAAAGAGCCCTTATTTAAAGCCGATATATAACAAACAACAGTGTCATGATAAGCTGAAAGAAACATTGCTAAAGATAACTTCAAAGCTGAAAAATAAAGAATATAAAGTCAAAGATGAACTAAAAGAAACTATAAATATCCTCACTGATATGGAAGGTAACAATACATGCGTTTTTGTTCATGAATTAGTGTCTGAAGCTAAGCAAGCATTGCCAAGATTCTTATTCTAATTCAATTTCTGATAAGAAACATAAGAATACGCCGAAAAGATTTGAAGACTGTATATTAGTTTTTGAGAATATTTGATAAAGTTGTTGTATGAGCGCTGTTGATATTAGAAAGAGACACTTGAATGATTTTGCCCTTCATTTCTGAATCATTATTTAAGTCCAGAAATGTTGGTTCCTGAACTTATTCATGACAGAACAGCTATCTAACATTGAAATAATTTTCTATTTGGCAATAAGAAATAACAAGACATAAGTCCACTTCGAGTTCATATGAAAAATAAGTACAAGAAATGAGCCAATTGAGGCTTATTGTTAAAAAGTTTATAGTGAACAATGATAATATTCAATATGAATTATATTCTATAGTAGACGCACTTGACGAAATAGTAAGATCATCTCATATAAAAAAAAAAGTCCAATTAATCCATTTTAGATTGAGTGCTCCTGGTTCTTGACTTTTAGCTATTAAGGGTGTCTTAATCTCGAATAATAATTTGTTCTCAGGTAATACTGAACACAAAAACTTTTTGATGAAATAAAAAAGCGCCCACCGTGGGGCTCGAACCCACGACCACTAGGTTAAGAGCCTAGCGCTCTACCGACTGAGCTAGACGGGCTTTACGTTAGTTCAATTAGTAATTTGGTACAACTTTTCCTATTTTCGTCACTGAGAACAACAATGGAAAAGAGAGAACACTTACCTCGTTCTTGAAGAGTGTTAAAAAAGAAGGTTATGATAAAAATCAAAGTAGGGAAAACATTCTAGACGAAAGTCATAATTTATCCTCAGGAGAATATCTAGATAAAAATGCTTTGGATAATGAAATAAAAAAAAGCGCCCACCGTGGGGCTCGAACCCACGACCACTAGGTTAAGAGCCTAGCGCTCTACCGACTGAGCTAGACGGGCTTTACATTAGTTCAATTAGTAAATTGGTACAACTTTTTTTATTTTCATCACTGAGAACAACAATGGAAAAGAGAGAACAGTTACTTCATTCAGGAAAAAAGAGCTCTGATATAAATCAATCCATGGAAGCATTCTTGGCTTGATAGACATAATTTGCTCACAGGAGAATATTGAGATAAAAATACTTTGGATAATGAAATAAAAAAAGCGCCCACCGTGGGGCTCGAACCCACGACCACTAGGTTAAGAGCCTAGCGCTCTACCGACTGAGCTAGACGGGCTTTGCATTAATACATTCCGCAATTTGGTACAAGTTTTGATAAATTTTCCTCATCCTGCAGAGATATTACTTCAACAGCTTATGAGCAACTGATCTTCATAATAGTGAGGGCCCAAATCGCTATTTTAGTTACTGTTCTCAAAGTCAAAATAGAATAATTCTAAACAGCCAGTTATAATACTCATAGATACAAGTGACTGATTTTCTTGAGTTTTGATGAAGATTTCATAACAGTTCACAAGCAAATGCATCGATGAAAATTTTATCTCATCTTTTTCCTATTTTTGAGCAGCTTTCTTTGAAGTCTAATCATTTTCTACTTAGATCATGTTAGAACAAACAAATTCAATGAAAAAACCAGTCATAGAACATAAAGTAGAATTGTTGCCCCTTCTTTATTTAATTGAAGGCCTTGGATTTTCTCTTATGAGAAAAATAAGAAGCGGATTGAAGTTGTGATAGAAATAATTTAGGAGAAATAAATAAAAAAGCGCCCACCGTGGGGCTCGAACCCACGACCACTAGGTTAAGAGCCTAGCGCTCTACCGACTGAGCTAGACGGGCTTTATATTGTTAAGTTTCTCTATTTTGGATATTTTGCTTGTCTAAAGA